>ENA-OUOG01000257-OUOG01000257.1-marine-metagenome-genome-assembly--contig:-NODE-257-length-70628-cov-4.633003_pt1 | contig 70628 bp, 61 predicted proteins | sample MGYA00248635_ERZ508505 | MGnify/ENA primary metagenome ERZ508505 (study PRJEB26176, sample SAMN06267871) | marine metagenome | isolation source: Saanich Inlet, British Columbia, Canada | place: Pacific... | reverse complement strand
TGGAGTTCAGACGTGTGCTCTTCCGATCTAAGTTGAGCATCGAAATCAACAATGGTCGCGAGAGGTGGAGTTTGATGGCTCCAATTCAAGTCACACCCTGCGGTTGGGTCATCCCGTCCCGTTGTGGTTGCTTTTGTCAATGGTCGGAGGGTTGTTGCTGTCTTCCTTGTATGTAGTCCAAATACCTCATCGCCCTCAGATTCGGCTCATTGACGGCTATTCTGAGCAACCCATAGCTGCCGGCCAAATTCAGTACACGAATCAAGACGGATTCGATGTACGAGGATTTTCGAACAAAGAAGGAGTAGTTCAATTAAATGTCGGGCGCAGGCGCCTGTATGAGGCGATTTATCAATTGAATGATGAGCAACGCATCATTGGTTCTGCAACCGGTTACCTCCCGAATGTTTCGCGACTTCACATGCGTACGTGGTACTGGCTTATGGACCTCCCCCTTTACACGGGTTTCCTCGATACGTTGGACATCGTGGTTGTGGATGTAGAAAATTTGGACGGGGTAGCTGGTGAGGTCATGGTGGACTGCATGGATTGTCTAGGACGAAACCACTGGGATGTGGTGACAGATGAAAGCGGGCACGCACGAATACCAATAGATGAAAGGTGGCGCCACCGATTGATTACAAACGTGCCGGGGGCTATTCCTTTGGATACCTTAATCCGTGGAGGTGACTCGGCCGCATTTCCGGACACCTTGCGCGTAATGTTTCCTGTTGACGACGAACATTCCACAACGGAGGATGGTCCAGGGTCCGATGAATCCGTTGTTTATTGTCCTGACCGAGTCTTGGTCTTTCAAGTCTGTAACTCGAACGAAGATCGCGACGATTTGTTCGAAGTCTTTGTGAACGGTTCGTCAATTGGTACGCTAGACTTGACAAGTGATGACCCGGTGAGCACAATCTTCATCGGAACAACAGGGCCTGTGACGATTTTGGAGAAAGATTTTGTTTGTCCATTGGAATTCGCGGAAATCAAGTACTTCAACTCCAGTTTCGTGCGCAAAGGTCACAACATCATTGAATTGCGAAATTTGCGGTCCGTCGAGAACGGAAATAAAGGAACCATCGGCGTGCGCAATTATGAAGTCACTCCTGCAGGGATAACCAATCCTTGCCGGGTCGCGGACATTCTGTTTCATGGTAGCAGTGGAGATACTTTCAACAAGTCATTCGTCTACGAGGAATGCTGCCCGTTTGATGAGGGCATTGCCCCATCCGAGTGATCTTGACAATTGGACAGGGGGGCTGAATGATTCCTGTCGGGTGGAGAGGCATTCGGATTTGGCCTAAATTCGCACCTTCAAATCGACCGAGAACCACAACCAGCAACCCATGGCCAACGACCTCCTCAATGGCAAAAAAGGCATCATCTTCGGTGCCCTGAACGACCAAAGCATCGCGTGGAAAACCGCGCTGCAAGCTCATGCGCAAGGCGCTGAAATCGTCCTCACGAACGCCCCCGTGGCCATGCGGATGGGCGAAATTCATGACCTCGCTGCGCAGATCGGTGGGGCTCCCGTCATTCCGGCGGACGCTACGAGCGTTGAGGACTTGACCGCGCTGTTTGAAGGGGCGATGGAGCATTTTGGAGGGAAGGTTGATTTTGTCTTGCACAGCATTGGGATGAGCCCGAATGTGCGGAAGGGCAAGCATTACACCGACATCAATTACAACTGGTTGCAGACGACGCTTGACGTGAGTGCCATCAGCCTGCACAAGACGCTTGCGGTCGCGAAGAACCTCGATGCGCTCAATGAGTGGGGGAGCGTTGTGGCGCTCACGTACATCGCGGCGCAGCGGATTTTCCCGGATTACGGTGACATGGCCGATGCGAAGAGCTTGCTGGAGAGCATCACGCGCAGCTTCGGGTACCACTACGGCGTGGCGAAGAAGGTTCGGGTGAACACCGTCAGCCAAAGCCCCACCGTGACCACGGCCGGCAGCGGAGTGAAGGGATTCAACGAGTTTGTGTCGTACAGCGAGTCGATGTCGCCGCTGGGGAATGCGGATGCCTTGGCGTGTGCGGATTACTGCGTGACGCTGTTCAGTGATTTGACCCGGTACGTGACCATGCAGAACCTGTTCCACGACGGCGGATTCTCGAACACGGGCGTCAGCCAGGAAGTCATTTCCAAGTTCGCGCCGGAAGCGTAAAAAATTCCGTTGCCGCGCGCAACCCCAACGCCCTCGTTTCGTAGACCGAAGCGGGGGCGTTGTGCATAAATCGCCTTCGTTGAAGAACATGGAATTGGAAGTTTTGAAGTTTGGGGGGAGTTCCCTCGTTTCGGCCGCTGCCATGCGGCGGGTGGCGGACGTGCTTGTGGCCCGGAAGGACCAGCAGCGCATCGTGGTCTGCTCGGCGATGGGCGGGGTGACCAACGAGTTGCTCGCGCTCGGCGCGGCCGCGCGGAACGGGGAGAAGGTCGAGGGGCGCGTGGATGCGTTGGAGGCGCGGCACACCGAGGCGCTCGCGGAGTTGGGCGTCACCGAGGTGGTGGCCGAGGTCGCGGAGCACATGGCCGATTTGCGCAAGCTGCTCGGCGGCGTCGCGTTGTTGCGCGAGTTGAGCCCGCGGAGTTCGGATGCGCTGGTTTCCTTCGGGGAGCGGCTGGCCGTGCCGTTGGTGGTCGCGTTGTTGCGCGCGTCGGGGCTGCGGGTGCGGCGGGTGGATGCGCGGGATTGGGTGGCCACGGATGAGCAGTTTGGAGCGGCTGAGGTGCGGTGGGAAGCGACGCGGGAGGCGATTCGCCAGGGCGTGGAGGCCGAGCCAAATTTCGAGGTGCTCGTGCTCGAAGGGTTCATCGGTCGGAGTCCGTCGGGAGCGACGACCACGCTCGGTCGCGGGGGCAGCGACTACACGGCGTCGCTCGTGGCGCGAGCCGTGGGGGCGCGGTGCATGGAGAAGTCCACGGACGTGCCGGGGATGATGACCGCGGATCCGCGTTTGGTCCCCGAAGCCCGCATCATCGACCAAATGTCTTACGAGGAGGCGATGGAGCTTTGCCATTTTGGCGCGAAAGTCATCTACCAGCCGACCATCGAGCCGCTCCGCGAGGCGGGCATTCCGCTCATCGTTCGGAGCACGTTCGACGGCGATGCCCCCGGCACGCGCATTGTGGCGCAGCCGGAGCAACCGGCCGTGGTCCGCGCGCTTTCCAGCATCAACGACCTCGTCCTCATCACGCTCGTCGGCGGCACCATCATCGGCCGTCCGGGCTTTTCGCGCCGGGTCTTCACGGCCCTCGCCCAAGCCTCCGTCAACGTCGTCTTCATCACCCAAAGTTCCTCCGAGCACACCCTTTCGCTGGGCGTGGCCGAAGCGGATCGCGCCGCGGCGGAAGCAGCCCTGCACGACGAATTTGACGCGGACATGGAACTCGGCCGCCTCGAACCCCTCGAGGTCGAGGCCGACTTGAGCATCGTCGCCCTCGTTGGCGGCGGTATGAAGTCCTCGACCGGCGTAAGCGGCAAAGCGTTCGCGGCCCTCGGCGGGGCGGGCGTGAACATCCGCGCCATCGCGCAGGGATCCACGGAGCGCAACATCAGCGTCGTGGTCGCCTCGGCGGACGTCGCTCGCGCCATGCGGGCCGTGCACCGCGCGTTCTTCGACAACGGCGTCCACCGCTTGAACCTCCTGAGCTTTGGCACCGGCCAAGTCGGCGCGGCGTTGCTGGACCAAATCCATTCCGCAACGCTCCCCGGCCTCGACCTCCGCGTCATCGGCCTCGCCAACTCCCGACACGCCCTCCTCAACCCGAGCGGCATCCCCCTCAACGACTGGTCCACCCCCCTCGAAGCGGCCCCGCCCATGGCGCCCTCCGACCTCCTCGACGCGGCGCTCGCCCTCGAGCTGCCCCACCTCGTCGTGGTCGACAACACCGCGAGCGACGAAGTCGCCTCCACCGTCGTCGAAGCCGTCCGCCGTGGCCTGGCCGCCGTGGCCTCGAACAAGGTGGCGGCCGTGGGCCCGATGGCCGACTGGCGCGTCCTCACCGCCCCGTCCGCCCGCTTCCGCAACGAGTCCAACGTGGGCGCCGGCCTTCCGGTCGTCCACACCCTCCGGCAACTCGTGGCCACCGGCGACCGCGTCCACCGCATCGAAGCGGTCATGAGCGGCTCCCTGAACTACATTTTCAACCGCTTCGGCCCGACGTGCACCTTCGAAGCCGCGGTTCGGGAAGCCGCCCAGCTCGGCTACACCGAACCCGATCCGCGCCTTGACCTCGGCGGCGTCGACGTCGCCCGCAAGGTCCTCATCCTCGCCCGCTTCGCCGGCGCCCCCCTCGAACTCGCCGACATCGCCATCGAGCCGTTCCTTCCGGCCGCGGCCTTCGAAGGCGACGTGGACGCGTTTTGGTCAGCCCTCCCCGGGTGCGAACAAGCCCTCGCCACGCGACTCGCCGAATCCCAAGGCCGCGTCCTCCGCGTCGTCGGCACCTGGTCCTCCGACGGCGAAGCCAGCGTCGCCCTGAAAGCCCTGCCGCTCGACCACCCCCTCGCGGCACTCGACGGAACGGACAACAAATTCACGTTCACCACCGACCGCTACCCGGAACGCCCCTTGGTCATCCAGGGCGCCGGTGCGGGCGCGCACGTCACGGCCTCCGGTGTGTTCGGTGACCTGCTGCGAACCGCTAACTTCGGGGCATGAACGAAGTGCGCGTTTGGGCCCCGGCCACGGTAGCGAACCTCAACGTCGGGTTCGACGGACTCGGTGCGGCGTTGGCCGCTCCCGGCGAGCGCATCACCGCCCGCAAAACCGACGTTCCCGGCAGCGTCCGCATCCGCGCCATCCACGGCGCCCCCGACCTCTCGCTCGACGCGGAACGCAACGTCGCAGGCGTCGCCGCCCAATCGCTCCTCAACGCCCTCGGCGCCCCCTGCGGCATCGAGCTCGAAATCCACAAGGACGTCCTGCCCGGCAGCGGCATCGGCTCGAGCGCGGCCAGTGCCGCCGGTGCGGTGGTCGCCGTGGACGCCTTGCTCAACGGCGGCTTGCGCCCCGATGAGCTGCTGCCGTTTGCCCTCGACGGCGAGTCGCTTGCGAGCGGCTCCCGACACGCCGACAACGTGGCGCCCGCGCTGATGGGAGGCATCGTGCTCTGCCCGCCCGAAGGCGCGCCCGTCAGCCTGCCGGTTCCGGAAGGGTGGCACGTGACCATCGTGCACCCCCAAGTCGAAATCCGGACCTCCGAGTCTCGGAAGGTCCTCCCGCAGCACGTCCCGCTCCAACACGCCGTCGACCAAGCGCGCTGGTTCGCCGCGTTTGCCGCAGCGTGCCACCGCAACGACGGGGTGGCCGCGGCTTACTGCCTTGAGGACCTCTACATCGGTCCGAGCCGCGCACCGCTCATCCCGTGCTATCCTTCCGTCGCTGATGCCGCTGCGCAGGCCGGGGCGCGAGCAGGGGGGATTTCGGGGAGTGGGCCAAGTACGTTTTGGATCACCTTTTCGGAAGCCGACGCCCAAGCCGTCGCCCACGCGGCCCACGCCGTCTTGAGCGAAGCCGGCATCCCCACGAACACCCACGTCACCCACATTGCGTCACGCGGCGCCCACGTCCTATGAAGTTTCACAGCCTCCTCACCCCGTCAATCGAGCGGTCGTTTTCCGCTGCCGTCATCGAAGGTTTGGCCCCGGATCGCGGGCTCTATTACCCAAATGAAATGCCCCGGTTGCCCGAGGAAATGTGGCTGGAAGACCCCGAAGGGGAATGCTGGAGCCTTGCCTCGAATCTCATTGAGCCATTCGTAACGGAACATTTGGAAAAGAAGGAGTTGCAGGGTTTGATGAAATCCGCTTTGAACTTTCCGATTGAACTCGTTGAGCTGGAAGATGGCCTCTACGTCCTCGAGTTGTTCCACGGTCCGACCGCCGCGTTCAAGGACGTGGGCGCGCGTTCGATGGCGCGCTTCCTGGGCGCCTTCAGCGACCGCCGATTGACCGTGTTGGTGGCCACATCAGGCGACACCGGATCTGCCGTGGCGCAAGGCTTCCTGAACGTGCCGGGCATCGACGTGGTGATTTTGTACCCCAGCGGCCGCATCTCGCACATCCAAGAGCAGCAGCTTACGACGGCCGGAGCGAACGTCACGGCCCTCGAAGTCCAAGGCAATTTCGACGACTGCCAGCGCATGGTCAAGGAGGCCTTCCTCGACGCGCAGCTCAAGGAGAAGCGGGCGTTAACGAGCGCGAATTCCATCAACCTCGCCCGCTGGATTCCTCAGGCGTCGTACTACGCGTGGGCGACTTACCTCCTCGGGGAAGGCGCGCATTTTGTGGTGCCGAGCGGGAATTTGGGCAACTTGGCGGCCGGGGTGTTGGCACACCAAATGGGCATGCCCGCCACCGGATTCACCGCCGCCAGCAACGCCAACGACGTGGTCCCCGAATACCTGCGGACCGGAACCTTCACCGCCCGCCCCACGGTGGCGACCCTTTCGAATGCGATGGACGTTGGCGATCCGAGCAACCGGCCCCGCCTCGAAGCGCTCTACGGAAACGACGTCCCAACGCTTCAACGATCCGTCGAAGGCTACACCGCAGACGACGCGGCCACGAAGCAAGCCATGCACGACGCGTGGGAACGCTACGAATACCTCGCGTGTCCCCACACCGCCATCGGCATCGCGGCCGCTCAAGCGGTGCTCGCTCGCAACGGCGGCCCGGTCGTGGCCCTCGCCACGGCCCACCCCGCGAAGTTTGGCGAAGCCGTGCAGGCGGCAACCGGAATCGATCCCGAAGTCCCGGAATCCTTGAAGGAGTGCCTGCAGCGCGAGAAGGTGAGCACGGTCATCGAGCCGACCTTGGAAGCCTTGCGCGCTTACTTGCTCGAAACCGCCGCGGACTGAAGCGCCGCCGCCATCGAAGCCACTGCTTGCTCTGAGGCCGCAGCCGGCAATCCTGCAGGCGGCCCCCACGGCGTCGGGTTCACGTCCACCACGTACATCCGCCCCGAATCCGCATCGCGCAGCACGTCCAACTCCGCGTAGTCGACGTGCAAGGCCGCCATCAATGCGCTCACGGAATCGAGTTCGGAAGTGGTGAAGAGGGCCTGCACCGAACCGAGCTCGACGGAGGTCGTCAAGTTCGTGTAGCGCGCGTCTTCGGGTTTGTACTTCAGGTAGACCGCGGGGAATTGGCCGCGGATGAACACCAGCCGCAAATCCACGGCGCGGCCGTCGGCGGAGCGGTTGTTCACGATGATTTGGTACACCTTGCCCGGCGCAGGCGCATCGACTGGCCCAACGATTTCCCGGCCATCGTGCACCGCATTGCCATCGCCCTTTTCCAACATCCTACCGGAGTGCGCCCGCGGGTCCACCGCGACGCCGTAGCCGAACACCTGCGCGTGAGCCCGGTCCAACGTCGATTTCCGGATGTCGTCGCACCGGTCATTCCACGCTCCCGAAGGCCACCAAGCCGGCCGCGCAGCCGCCTTTTCGGTGGCGTCCTCGAACCGCATCGTCAGCAGCACCCGCCGGCGCGGACGGTTCGTCAGCTCCACGCCCAACGCCCGGCACATTTTGTACAACGCCGTCCGGCGGGAGGGCGCGTCGGGGTGCACCACAACCGCGACAGGCACGCCGCCCGCCCGCAACGCCAATCCCAGCCACTGCACCGCATGCCGCACCCGCTTGCCCCAACGTTCCACCCGCGGAACGGACGACGGGTAGTCGATCATTGGGCGCGCTTCGCTTTCACCGCCTCCCACTTCCGAATTTCAGCCGGCCGCCCGCAGGCGCGGAGCAAGAAGTCCTTGTCGATGTCGAGTCCCCGCGCCGGGCTGTATTCCCTTCCGTAGAAGATGATTTGCAGGTGCAGGTCGTTCCAGCGGTCGCGGGGGAAGAGCCGTTTCGCGTCGCGCTCGGTTTGTTCCACCGAACGGCCGTTCGTCAGGCCCCACCGCCACATCAGCCGGTGGATGTGCGTGTCGACGGGGAAGGAGGGCTCGCCGAACGACTGCGCCATCACCACCGAAGCGGTCTTGTGGCCCACGCCCGGGAGGGCTTCCAGCGCTTCGAGGTCGTTCGGGACTTCGCCGCCGTGGCGCTCGAGGAGGAGTTCGGAGAGGCGGTGGATGTTTTTGGATTTGGCCGGAGAAAGGCCGCACGGACGGATGATGTCCCGGATGAAATCCACGTCCAACGCGGCCATCGAAGCCGGGTCGGAGGCGGCTGCGAACAGCTCCGGCGTGACCTGGTTCACCCGCTCGTCGGTGCATTGCGCGCTGAGCAGCACCGCGACGAGCAGCGTGTAAGGATCCGAATGATCCAGCGGCACCGGCGGCTCCGGATACAGCCGCTGCAACTCCTGTTGAATGAACTCGACTTTCTCCGCTTTCTTCATGGCTTGTAGGTCCAAATCGGCATTTCCCGCGTGAGCAACTCGCGCTTCGCCGTCCCGTTTACTTCCACGTGCACCTCGTTCACTTGGTCATCGAATTGCCCGAAAAACAGCTCATTTCGAACGGTCAACACGTCCGGAACCGGCGTCGCCACCGACTCGTAATACAGGTACGTCACGTCGTAATCCACCTCGTAGCCCAAAAACGCACACGGCGCCTCCAACCCATTGACCTCCAACGACCACCCGTCCATCGCCACCGCCTCGGCCCACCGACCACACGACGGGTGCTCCCGCTCATCGCCCAGCCAAATCGGCCCTTCCTCCTCACCCCGCCGCTCGCGCTCCCGATCCAGCTCCACCTCAAAGTCGTCCGTGAACACACGCACCGTCACCTGCCACGTGCCCTCGCGGCTGTACACCAAATCCGTCCGACTGAAGTGAAAGTCGTGGAGCAACACCAGCAAGGGAATCAGGAACAGCATGGGGACAAAGTTATGCACCCGGCTGTACCTTCGTGGCATGACCTCGAATCAGAAATACGGATCGCCGGTGTTCACGCCCGAGTCCATGGCGCAATGCGCCGAACTCCTTGCCGCCCCCGGCACGCCGGTCATCACGGCCCACCGCGGCCCCGACGGCGACGCCATCGGCTCTGCACTTGCCCTGTGGAACCACCTCAGCGAGCTGGGCGTCCACGCCACCGTCGTGATGCCCGACCATTACCCGTCGTTCCTGCACTGGCTCCCGGGCCACGAATCCGTCCTCCTGTTCGAACAGCACGCGGAGGAAGTCCAAATCGCAGTGGACGCCGCCAACGTCATCTTCTGCCTCGACTACAACGACCTCTCCCGCACCGGCGCGCTCGCTCCCGTCCTCGAAGCCTCGCCCGCCCCGAAAATCATGATCGACCACCACCAGCATCCGAAGGACTTCGCGGCCATCACCTGGTCGGATACCTCGCGCTGCAGCACGGCGGAGCTGATTTACGGCTGGATCGAGGCGCGCGGCGAAGCCGGCGAGATCTCCCCGGAGACGGGCGCCTGCTTGTACACGGGCATCATGACTGACAGCGGCTCGTTCCGCTTTCCTTCGGTCACGCAAGGAACCCACCGCATCGCGGCCCATTTGATCGAACGGGGCGTCGACCACGCCGTCATTCATTCCCGCGTCTACGACACGAACCAAGTGGATCGGATGCGGTTGGTGGGGTATGCGTTGAGTGAGAAATTGCGGGTTTGGCCTGAACACCACGCCGCCCTCATCGCGCTGTCTCAGGAGGAATTGAAGCGGTTCCACTACCGTTCGGGCGACACCGAAGGCCTCGTAAACCAAGCCCTCAGCATCGAAGGCGTCAACATGGCGGCCTTCATCCACGAGTCCCACGACGGGCGCATCAAGTTGAGTCTCAGGAGCCGCGGGTCGTTCAGCGTCCGGGAGGTGGCCGCAGCCCACTTCAACGGGGGCGGCCATTTCAACGCCTCGGGCGGAGCGGTGGAAGGGGCGACATTGGACGAGGTGGTGGCGCAATTTGAACACCTGCTGCCGGGTTTGGCGCCGGCGTTGGATTACAGCATCTGATCATGCGTCGGCGCGTGGTTTTCTGGGTGGTGGCGGTCGCCTTGGTGGCGTTGGCCCTCAGCTTATTCGGCGCGTTGCGTTGGTCGAATCCCCAGCCAGCGGCTCCGGCGAAGGTGGACCTCGAGGCGTTCAATCGGAATCGGGTGGCCCGGCAGCAAGCCTTCATCGACACGGTGACTGCGAGCGGGCAGTGGCTGGACGCTCCGGGCGGGGTGCGGTATCGGTTCATCGAAGACGCGCTCGGTGCGGGGGACACGTTGAGGCGCGGGGAGTGGGTGGCCTGGCAGGTGCGCGTGGCGCTGTCGAACGACTCAGTTTGCTTCGAGCGGCCGTTGGCGTTCAAGTGGCAGGCGACGGATGTGCCGACGGGGTTCCACGATTTGGCCGGGCGCACGTCGGTGGGGGATTCGGTGGAAGCGTGGTTGCCTGCGCACATGGCTTGGGGGCTGACGGGTTACCAAAACCTGATCCCGCCCGACGCCATCATTCACTTGAATTACCGATGGCACGCCGAGCCCTGATCGCTGCTTTGGTCCTGTTCGGAGTCGCGTGCGCGGAAGTTCCGCAGCAGCGGCCTGAGGTGCAGTTCATTCGGTTGGGAGATCCCCTGGGCCCCACGTTGGATGGGGCGGTAGCCGCAGTGGTGCAAACGGATGGACGGCGCGACACGGTGTGCCTTTGGGAAGCTCCTTGGGCCGGGCTGAGCCGGAAGCATGCGCTCCGTGCTGGCGATGCAGGCGATGCCCAAATCGGTGAGGAATGGCAAGGCTTCGACGTGCTGAAGGTGTGGACCTCGGAAGACTGGATGGGCCCGGTTCAGTTTTCCGTCCAACGCGGCGCGTTCAGCGATTCCCTCTGGCTTGCGGCCGTTTACGGAGCGGATGGGGTTCGTTTGTCGCCTGGAAGTGGCTGCTGGGGCTTGCGCGTGGATTCGCTGCGTTCCATCCCGGTGGTGAAAAGCGACGTGCTCACCATTGCGTGGTCCCAATCGCCGGTCTTCGATGACGGGCATTCTTCGGGGTCAGGCAGGGAGTTCGAGATGGCGTTTCGGTGGGGCGATGAGGACCAGGTGTTGCCCGTTTTTTGGCGAGCCATCGAACGCTGGGGAGCCCCCGCTGAATGGGAATTGGTGTGCCCTTGCAAGGAGGCTTTCGGAGTTCAAGGCATTCCCGCACTCGGTTTGCCAGCTCACACGCCCGTGTTCTTCAAAGCGCGCATCAGCCGATGAGGAAGAGGCACGGTCGCTTGTTCAACGACGGCGTCCCATTCCGCTTCACCTCCTCCCGCCAGTCCTCAATCGCCATCGACCGAATCCATTCGGTTTCCAGCGTCAATTCCACCGCCACGCACAGCTGCTGATCCGGAGGCAGCCGGTCCAAACATTCCCGAAACGTGGCATCGTTCCGATAGGGCGGTTCCATGAAGATTTGCGTCTCCCTCCGGCGCTGAAGGCCTTCACGCATTTCCTTCCACCGCTGATCGCGGTGCTTTCCTGCCCGAGGCAGGTATCCCTTGAAGGCGAAGGCTTGACCGTTCATTCCACTGGCCATCAAGGCCAGCAAGATCGAAGAAGGCCCGATGTGCGGCCGAACCCGCCAACCGCACGCGTGAGCTATCCGCACAGCCTGCGCCCCGGGATCCGCCACCCCGGGACACCCCGCATCGCTGACCAATCCGATGTCTTCCGTCCCCCGAAACCAGCGCGTCAATTCCAGCAGGTCCTGCTCATCGGTGTGCTCATTCAAAAGGAAGTATTCGAGCTCCCGGATGGATCGCTCTCCGTCCACGTCGTTCATCAACCGCCCCCAACTGCCTTGGCTTTCGACAATGAATCGGTTGCACGCGTGCAACGCTTCAAGCGCTGAAGCAGGCAAGTCGAGGTGTGGGGTCCGGCTCCCCAACGTATTCGGAATCAGGTGCAGGGTAGGGGGCATGATCAATCGTTTGGTTGTTTCCATCGGTTCACCCACGCAGCCGCCGCAGCATCCACCTGCGCATAAACGGCCTCAAATCCATCCGCGCCCCCATAATACGGGTCCGGTACATCGGCTTGTTCATCGAACCGCACCACTTCCGCAGGCGATCCTCCCCGCGCTTTCAACCGCTCGGCCAGCGCTTCGATGTCGTTCAGGTTGGCTGCGTCCATGGCGAGCACCACGTCGTAACGTTCGAGGTCCTTCATCGTCAACTGGGCCGAGCGCTGACCGCTGATGTCCAACCCATGTCGCCGCATGACTTCCACCGAACGGCGGTCGGGCGCCTCGCCCACGTGGTGCCCACTCGTTCCCGCCGATGCCACCTGCAACCGCACCCCCTGAACCGCCGCGTGATGGCGCAACAGACCTTCCCCAATCGGCGACCGGCAAATGTTTCCCAAACAAACCACCAAAGCCCGTTTCATGCGTTTCGTGTGTTCAAAAAACGGGACCCCTTGCGAGGTCCCGTTCCATCAATGGATGGCCAGTTTTTTCTCCAAATCGTCCAAGTACTTTCGGAAGTGCTTGTCCGTCTCTTGCAAGTTGTTCACCGTGCGGCAGGCGTGCAGCACCGTCGCGTGGTCCTTTCCTCCGCAGTGCAGGCCGATGTTCGCCAAAGAGCTCTTCGTCATCTTCTTCGAGAAGTACATGGCGATTTGACGCGCTTGGACGATTTCGCGCTTCCGCGTTTTCGACTTCAGCAATTCGATGGGCAGGTCGAAGTAATCGCACACCACCTTTTGGATGTAGTCGATGCTGACTTCGCGGGCGGTGTTTTTGACGAATTTGTCAATCATCTGCTTCGCGAGCTCCAGCGTGATGGCCTTCTTGTTGAAGCTGCTGTGGGCAATCAGCGAGATGAGCGCACCTTGAAGTTCCCGGATGTTGGTGGTGATGCTGTAAGCCAAATACTCCACCACTTCCCGCGGCAGTTCGATGCCGTTGGCATACATCATCTTTTCGAGGATGGCCATCCGCGTCTCCAACGACGGCACTTGCAAGTCGGCGCTCAGGCCCCACTTGAAGCGGCTCAACAACCGCTGCTCCATGCCTTGCATCTCCACCGGCGGCTTGTCGGAGGTGAGGATGATCTGCTTGCCGGTTTGGTGCAAGTGGTTGAAAATGTGGAAGAACACGTCCTGGGTCTTTTCCTTTCCGCTGAAGAATTGCACGTCATCGATGATCAGGACGTCGATCATTTGATAGAAGTGACTGAAGTCGTTCACCGAGTTGTTCCGAACCGCGTCGATGAACTGGTGGGTGAACTTTTCAGACCCCACGTAAAGCACCGTGCTCTCGGGATTGCGTTCCTTGATTTCCAGTCCGATGGCGTGGGCCAAATGCGTTTTGCCCAACCCCGTACCACCGTAGATCAACAACGGGTTGAACGCCGTGCCCCCGGGCTTGTTGGCCACCGCAAGTCCTGCGGAACGGGCCAAGCGGTTGCACTCGCCTTCAATGAGGTTGTCGAAGTTGAGGTTGGGAATGAGGTTCGATTCGATGTTCAACTTGCGCAATCCGGGAATCACGAACGGATTCTTGATTTGCGTTTCCACGGCCGGAATGGGCATGGAGACGTTGGGGTTCCGCGTGGACTGCCGATTGCTCGCAGGCATCTTCACCGTGTACGGGCTGGAAGCGGCCATTCCGTTGTGTCCAGCTGGGGCATTCTCCATGATGATGGAGTATTCGAGCTGGGCATCCGCGCCGAGTTCTTTCCGAATGATGCGCTTCAGGAGGTGAACGTAATGCTCCTCCAGCCACTCGTAAAAAAATTGCGAAGGGACTTGGATGGTGAGGACGTCGCTTTCCAACTTGATGGGCTTGATCGGAGCGAACCACGTTTTGAACGCCTGAGCGCTGATGTTGTCTTTGATGACAGCGAGACAGTTCTCCCAGACGTGCAAATGGCTTAGGCTCATGGCTGTTGGCTTAAAAGGCTTTAAACTAGACTTGACTTGACTTGTTTTCCCTGTTCAGAGGTGCTCTAAAAGGGAGGTGCAAGGTTCTGATAAACTCTTGAAAAAAAAAATCCAACTGCCCTTGACTTTTGACTTTTTCAGACTTGTGTCAAAACGCTGAACCCCTTGATATATGCAGGGATTGAGTGTTTAGCTGTATAATCATGCAGTTGGTCGAATTTGTGTGGAGTTAACCTCCTGAATACGTGAACGCAGACCAAATAGCGGGTTCATTTTTTCTCATTCGTGTGTTTTTGACACGGCATTATATTCATCCCAAGGTTTTACACATTCCCATGGTTCATATCACCGAAATTCGAGTCCGTTATGCGGAAACGGACCGCATGCAACGGGTTTATCACGGATCGTTCGTGACGTATTTGGAGGTCGCTCGCGTTGAATGCTTGAGGGCTGCCGGTTGGCCCTACAAAGAGCTCGAAAACTCGGGCATTCTTTTGCCGGTGAAGTCCATCGAATTGGATTTCGTCCTTCCGGTGGAATACGACGAGCTCATTCGGATTGAAACGCGGGTGTTGGATCGCCCCACCGCGCGCATTCGGTTCAGCTACCACATTTTCAAAGAGACCGGTGAATTGGCGGTGACGGCATCCACGGATTTGGTGTTCGTGGATGGCGAAACGGGGAGACCACGTCGAGCGCCAATCGGGCTCATCGAGGCGTTGGGCCTTTGACCAACGCGTCCAATGCTTCGGCGCAGATCGGCCCCATTCGCATCCATTGGAATTGAGCCGCTGCCCGGTGGGCTTGGACGCGCCATTGGGCCACCGCCTCGTGGGGTGCGTTGACCAATGCACTCATCGCGCCGGCGGCTTGTTCTGGGGTTCGGACGGATTGGAAGTCGACAGCGTACTCGGGGTACGCATGGCGGTCGGGCAGAAGCGGCAAGACGCCCGCGTGCAAGGCCTCCACAACGCTGATGCCGAAATACTCTTGCAATGGGTTGTGAATCAAGATGTCCGCTTGCATCAGTCGTTCCCAGTATTCTGCGCGATTCTGTGCGGGTTCGGCATTCAGAACCGAACAGTTTCCGGATCGCACCAGCGCTTGCAGCGGTCCGTCGGCCGCGCGATCACCGGTGCCCATGAGGTCGAGGAGGAACGGGATTTGGCGCTGGCGCAAGCGGTCCAGGGTTTGGATGAAAAACTCGGGCTGCTTGTCGTAGGCCCATCGGTGATTCCACACCAGGATGGGCGGGGTGTTCAGCGGCCGCTGCAAAGCGCGTTCGGGGACGACCGGGAGGTCCAAACCGGGCGGAATCACCACCGCACGTTCTGCAATTCGTTCCACCGCACCCGGTGGAACGGCATCGGGCATGCGCTGCAGCCACTCGGGCAGGGCGCCAAGGAAGGCGTCGCGGTGGTGCGCGGAATTGAACCACACGGCATCGGCCGCCCAAGCTGACAACACGTTGATGAACGCGTAGCCGGTCTGCTGATGCGCTCGCTCATCGACCTTCCACGGGAACGTCAGTTGGTTTTCGTGGAAGTAAACCCCAATCGGCACCGCCCTCCACGACGCAGGCAAGGCCCCCCGCAACCGCGCCACATCCACCATGTCCGTGAGCAGCAGCGCATCCGGGGCCGCCCATCCTTCGCGCATTACGTGCTCAGCGAACCACCACGCGGCCCCTTGCATCCGCCACTTCCAATGGCGTCCCGGCAAGGCGACCAGCCGCACATTCCACCCGTGTTGGCCCACTGCTTCCGCGAACCCCCGACTCCAAGCCGCGTGCGACCCCGCGTGCAGCGCATCGAATGCCACCAGTTCCTTCATCCCGTCGTCCAGTTCAGCAGTCGCTTCCACCACCTTTCGGCTTCCGATGGAGCGGGCAATTCGGGCGCTCCGGCCTCCAGCCAAGCGCTGTACCACAAGTCCGCCGTGAGCTGAATTGAAGCCCGAAGGCGCCGTTCCACCATTCCCTCCAAGGCGCCGTGGTAGGCTTCGCAAAACGCGGGAGCGTAGCGCCGATCCAGGACCCGGCCACGCTCCACGTACCCGAATTTGGCCGCCTCGCCCACGCGTTCCGTCACTTCGCGTTCAAAGCGGAGCACCGAATCCACGGCCGCATGGCTCGCGAAGACCACGTCCCAAACCGCCGAGGCCACGTCGGGAAGGTAGCGGGCGGTTCTTGGGGCGAGGAGGTAGGTGGAGCGGAATTGCTCGGGGAGTTGGCCTTCCCACAAGCCGTGAATGCCCTTTTGGCCGGTCAACTGCCCATCGTAGTTCTCGGTGGTGTGCAACGGCACATGCAGGTCGCCCACGTAGTGGCCCAAATCCGCTGCCGCCCGCAAAATCCGCTCCTCATCCCGCGCCACAAAGGCCTCCTGCAACCGCCGATACGCCCATTGCGCATTCCACGGCGCGATGCCGTTGGATTGCACGGTTTCCTCGCCCCAGCGTTCACACGCGGCGCCCCACGTCATCGGAAACCACGCGGCCAGCGTGTCGGCATCGGCGTGGTAGCGGTCGAGGTCGATGTAATGCCGTTCCGATTCGCCCTCCATGGTGTGCTTCCGTCGGTCCGCATCCACGGCATGCTCCGTCAGCCACGCGTGGTGGCGCTTGAACCAACCGTGCAGTTCAGGCGGCAGGCCGTGAATGGCCGTCGCGTTGACCCATTTGTGGGCAGGAAAGCCCCAGCTCGACAGTCCAACGACCGCGAGCGCCAAGTACAGGTTATGCTGAAGTCGCCTCATGCACCGGCAACTTAACCAAGAATCCGTCCTGAAGGATGGGAATCGTCGTTAAGTTGTTGGGCGTAAGGCAGTACTTCACGTCCGCGTTCAAATTGAGGCGGCGGAGACGGCGTCGGTGGGACGACGCTTTCAAAAAGGCGAACATGTTGTCGCGGGCGGACCGGTAGATGAACTTGCCGGCTACGGTGCTGTCCTCGTCGGCGCGGAATCGGCCGGATTCGATGAGGGCGTCCGCTATGGCGCCGCCGCAGATGGTGTCTTCGAGGTTGAATTTGTCCTTCCAGCCGGAGCCGAGGATGAGGACGTCTTCGTGGCGCTCGATGAGCCAATTGCTCAAGGCGTCGAGGTTGTTCAGCGCGCCGATGACCACTGTTTTTTTATGGCGGGCGATGTCGATGGCTTTGGTGCCGTTGGTGGTGGTGATGACCACGGTTTGGCCTTTCAGCTCTTCCGCGCGCTCGAGGTAGGCCATGGGGCTGTTGCCCAAATCGAACCCTTCCACCACCTCTCCGTTCCGCTCCGCCGCAGCCACGTATCCCTTCGCCTGCCATTCCCGCGCTTCTTCAACGGTCGCGACGGGCCGAATGCGTTCCACGCCGTTGTCGAGCGCCGTGCACATCGCCGAGGTGGCGCGCAGCACGTCGATGACGACGACGAGTTCAAAGTCCTTTTCGTAGAGGTGAAATTCGGCGGGGGAGAAGCAGAGTTCGACGCGTTTCATGGGCTGGCGGCTTCCAACTTAACGGGGCAAGAATCCCGGGCGAACGACCTGTGCGGGCAGGGCTTTATTCCGTATGCGCACGAACACCGTTCCTCCAAGTTGGGCGTTTTCGGCCGCAAGGTAGGCCAAACCAATCGCATGCCCTAGCGTCGGGCTCATCGTGCCACTTGTCACCCGGCCGATGACTTGGCCGTTCGCGTCCTCCACGTCGTACCCTTGGCGCGGAATGCCGCGCTCGGTGATGACAAGTCCGCGAAGCACCGAGGTCGATCCGTTCGCCTTTTCCGCTTCGAAGCGGTCGCGGTCCACGAAGTCCTTGGTGAACTTCGTGATCCAGCCGAGCCCGGCCGCAATGGGCGAGGTGGAGTCGTCGATGTCGTTGCCGTACAGGCAGAATCCCGCTTCGAGGCGCAACGTATCGCGGGCGCCCAGGCCGCACGGGGTGACGCCGCCTTCAAGCAACGCCTTCCAAACCGTGGAAGCTTGTTCAGCCGGGAGGTACAATTCGAAGCCGCCCGCGCCCGTGTAGCCCGTCGCGGACAGGATGGTGGGCACGCCGGCGAAGGTGCCTTCCGTGAAGGTGTAGTACTTCAAGTCGCCGGGGGCGGCTGCCCCTTGGAAGTGGGGCGCCACGGCGGCCGTGGCCTCGGGGCCTTGGACGGCGATGAGTGCGAAGGCTTCGGAGCGGTCCTCGAGGGTGGCGTCGAAGCGGTTTTGGCCTTGAATCCAATTCCAATCCTTCTCCAAATTCGAGGCGTTCACCACGAGCATGAAGGACTCGGCGTTGAATCGGTAGACGAGCAAGTCGTCCACAATGCCCCCTTCGCCATTCGGCATGCAGCTGTACTGCACCTGGCCATCGACCAACTTCGAAGCGTCGTTCGTGGTGATCCACTGGATGAGGTCCAACGCCTCAGGGCCCTTCACCATGAATTCGCCCATGTGCGACACGTCGAACATGCCGACGCGGTTGCGCACGCTGTGGTGCTCTTCGGTCAATCCCGCGTAGCTCACGGGCATTTGGTAGCCGGCAAACGGGACCATTTTCGCACCGAGCGCTTGGTGTTCATCGAGCAGGGGCGTGCTTTTCAGTTCAGTCGTTTCCATGGAAGGGGCCTTTGAGGGCACGAAAGTACGATGAGCCGGATGGAAAGTGTACCTTCGTCGTCATGGCGTACGAGATTGCAATTGCTCCACGAGCCGTTGAGGCGTTCAAGGAGGTCATTGAGGCGGCCCAAGCGACGAGCCTCATCGGTGCGGAGAACGCCCGGCGGGCGGTGTTGAACCGGCTGCAGGAGCTCGCATTGAGTCCGCAAGTGGGCACGCGCAAGGCCCAGTTCAAGGGAATGCCTGGGGACGTCCGGAGCGCACAGGTTCTCGAGTACCGGATTTACTTCTTGGTCCAAATCGAGCGCATCACGGTGCTCGACTGCTTCCTCGACGTGCCTTTACTCGCCTGACGTCCGAGCGACGAGTTCCCCTAAGCGCGCTCCGAGTTCTGGCCCCAAGTGCATCAACGCGTCGAGCACGCTGCACCGTTCGATGAACCCGCATTCGGGCGTGAACACCTGCGGGTAAGCCTCGAAGCGCCAACCCGCACCTTTCAGCGCGCGGCGTTCCCGCAAGTCCCGCCCTTCGGCAGCGCGCTGCGCATCCCATTCGACGGCTTCGGCCAACTCCGGCATCCTCCATCCCGTCCATTCCGCCACCCATTCCCAACTTTGCTGGGCAAAATCGACGAGCCGTTCAGGCGGGTTCAGGAACATCGGTTCGAGTTCCGGTGCGATGTGTTCAAAGAACGGGGTCGACCCGTAATTCGTGCAGAGCGTCCGCCACCGCACGCGCGCGGGCGTGTGATCGGAAAGCCGCACCTCGATCATCGGCGCGGTTTCGCTTGCGTGCACCACGTCCCAAGGCATGGTCACCGCACCGCGCGCTCCCGAAAGCCGCAGCCGCGTTCGTTCCGATTGCTTGACGAACCGCTCGCCGCCATCCACCACCGCTCCTTCAGCAGCGAGCAGCCACCAATGCAGCGGCGGAAATGGCGCGATGGGCAGAACGCCCATCACTTCACCTTGCTGAAGATGCGTTCCGTGCGCACCCCGCTGCGCCCGTGCTGGCCTTGGTTCATTTTCGAAAACCAAATGAACGAAGCGCGGCCCACGATGTGCGTTTCCGGCACAAATCCCCACATCCGCGAATCCGCTGAGTGGTGCCGGTTGTCGCCCATCATCCAATAATAGTTCTGCTCGAAGGTGTAAGAGGTGGCGGGCTCACCGTCGATGGTGACCAAATCGCCTTGCTCCACCAAATCGTGCCCTTCATACACCGAAATCACGCGGCGGTATACCTCGCGGTTCCGGCGGTTTAAGGTCACCGTCATGCCCTTTCGGGGAATGGTGATCGGACCGAAGTTGTCCGGATCCCAGGAGTCAAATTCCGGCGAAGAAACGTTCGGGAACATCGCCAACCGTCCCCGGTATTCCGCGTGGGACATGCGTTCCACTTCCACCACCATGGCGCTGTTCCGCAATTGCTGCACTTCACCTTCCGTCAAGGCGAGCGGCGCCACAACGTGTTCGCCGTCGGCCCGGGGTTGTCCTGCCAAATCGATGTTCGTCAATTCCAATTCCTCAAAGGCCCGCTTCGCGGCCAGTCCATTCACAAACGTCACCTCGTAGTCCAGTTGCAACCCCGCCGGATTCTCCACCGGCTCTCCATCAATGTGCAACTGCGACTCCACGACGCTAACGGTTTCACCGGGCAAGCCGACGCACCGCTTTACGTAGTGCTCCATTTTATCCACGGGACGGGCTCGCAAGCCGTGTTCTCGCGCCAGTTGCTTTCGCCCGATTTCGTCGTATTTCGCGGGGTCGGAGAGGTATTTGTCCACGCTGCGGTCGGCCGCTTGAATGGCCTGCTGGCGCAGGAGGGCGTAGTAATCGTGTCCTGCGAGATCCGGATGGACGACGATGGTGTCGCCGTGCGGGAAGTTGAACACGACGGCATCGTAACGCTCAACGTCCCGGAGTCCGGGAAGTCGGAAATAAGGGAGGGAGAACCAGGAAGTGTAACTCGGCGTCATGCCACCGGGCAGCACGTTGTGCATGAACGGCACCGTCATGGGCGTCATGGGTACCTTCGGCCCATACGCGGTTTTCGAAACGTAGAGGTAGTCGCCCACTAGCATGCTGCCTTCCATCGATCCCGTGGGGATTTTAAACGCCTCGAAAACGAAGGTTCTGACGATGGTCGCCACCACGACTGCCCAGAGGATGCTCTCGCTCCATTCCCGCCCCGCCGATTTGCGGGTACGCGACCAATTTCGCGGCCCCACGTACGCCTCATCCTTGCGCATCAAGTCCACCATGCCGTACCACGGCAACGCCCCCATCACCCATTGCTCCGCCGAAGACCGCCGTCCGAACACGATGCCCAGTTCCACCTGCATAATGGCCAGCATGAGCACGTTGACTCCGGGCACGAGCAGGGGGAAAATCCAGTACCACGGCCGGCCGATGAGTTGCAGGAAGGCCAGGAGGTGCAATCCGGGGATGGCGCCTTTCCAGCTCGCCATGCCGGCGCGTTTCAACAAGGAGGGCAGGACGATGAGTTGTTCGAGCAGCAGCAGGGCCAGGAGCAACCAAGGAAGCAAAGCGAGCATGTGTATTCGTTCGATGAGGGTCAAAAATGCGGCATTTTCACCAAGTAGCACTGACTTCGGAAGCAGAATGAGGATTTTTGGCCAAATCCCAACGCAACGCAACCCCCCAAACCGCTTCTCCCGTCGGCACCACGTCTACGTCCCAAGCCGCCTTCAGGTTATCGCTGACGTCAAATTCCATCAAATGCGCGTCCACGTTCGCATCCAAGATGGACAGCGCATGCACAGCGAGCAGGGCCAACACGCTCACATCCCGCTGCCTGCGGTAAAACAGCGCCCGATCGTTCAGTTCCACGGGAGTGAACCCCGTTGCGTTCACAGTCGTGGGATCGTCGTCCGTCTCCCAAACCAGCGCATCCCGAAACGTCGCAAACTCACGCGCATTGAACTGGATGCTCGAAACGGTCCACCACACCCCGCCCCAAACAATCGGCGCCTTCCAGTACTTGCCGTTCAGCAATTGCCCCGCCCCGGGAACCACAGCACCGGCCAGCGTCGTCCGGTGGATGCGCTGGTCGCGCTCGGCTCGCGCGTCGGCAATCGAGTCGGTTTGGGCGTGCCCCATCAGCGCAGCCCCGAGCATCAGGCCGCAAGCGACCACATGCCTCACAGGTCCATCAATTGCAAAATGCGATCCAAATCCTCCGCGTTCCGGTACGAAATCTCAATCTTCCCTGCGCCGTTCCCCTTGGATTTCAACGCTGCTAACTTCCCAAACCGCTTCTGCAAGTCGGCATCGACTTTCTGCTCGTCAAAGCTCAGCAGCGCCTTCTTCGAAGGGCGGGTTCCGGGTTGAGCGGGCCCTTCTTTGGCCAGGGCTTCGGTTTGGCGCACGCTCAACTTATCGGCAAGGATGCGCCGGAACACTTCCAACTGCCACGCCTTGTCGGGAATGTTGAGTGCCTTCGCGTGACCGAACGAAATTTCCTTGCTGGCCACCGCGAGTTGGATGACTTCAGGCAGGTTCAGCAACCCGATGTAGTGGGTGATGGTCGCCCGGGGCTTGCCGATGCGCTCACCCAGTTTTTCATGGGTCAATTGGCATTCCTGAATCAACCGTTGCAAGGACATGGCTACCTCGATGGCGTGCAAGTCTTCGCGCTGGATGTTCTCCACGAGTGCCATCTCGAGCAGTGTTTGGTCGTCTGCCTCTCGGATGTAAGCGGGCACGGCGTTCAACCCCGCGATTTGCGAAGCCCGAAAGCGCCGCTCACCGGAGATGATTTGGTACTTGTTGGCGCGCACCTTGTGCACCGTGACGGGCTGAATGATGCCCAATTCCCGGATGCTGTCGGCCAATTCGTTGAGGCGGTCTATATCGAACTCGCGTCGGGGCTGATCGGGATTGGCTTCGATGTCCGCGATGGGAATCAAGGCGATGCTTCCCGCCATGTTGCCCACGACTTCCGGTTCATCGGCTCCCGATTTGGGAGGGAAAGCGGGCCGTTTCCGCGGCGCTTCGCCTGAATTGCTCAACAAGGCACCGAGGCCCCGTCCAAGTGCTTCCTTTTTTGCCATCGTCAGGAATTCGGAGCGTCAAAGTGCTTCTGGGAGGAGTCGATTTGGGTCAACTTGTTGCGCTGCAGCAATTCGCGCGCAAGGTTGAGGTAGTTCACCGAACCCTTGCTGGTGGCATCGTGCATGATGATGCTTTCTCCGAAGCTCGGCGCTTCGCCCAATCGCGTGTTCCGGTGGATGATGGTGTTGAGCACCAGCTCCTGGAAATGGGTGCGCACTTCGTCCACCACTTGGTTCGCGAGCCGCAGGCGCGTATCGTACATGGTCAGTAGGATGCCTTCTATGGAGAGCCGCTCGTTGATTTGGGTTTGCACAATCTTCACGGTATTCAGCAGCTTGCCCAAACCTTCCAAGGCAAAGTATTCGCATTGCACCGGAATCAAGACCGAATCCGCCGCCGCGAGCGAATTGACGGTGATGAGGCCCAAACTCGGCGAACAGTCGATGATGATGAAGTCGTAATCGTCGGCCACGGGGCTCAATGCCCGCGCCAGTTGGTGCTCCCGATCTTCCGCCGAAATCAACTCGATCTCTGCGCCCACCAAATCAATGTGCGCAGGCAACAGGTGCAAATTCGGCGTCTCTGTTTCCAAAATCAGGTTGCGCACGTCCTGTTCCCCGATGAGTGCCTCGTACGTGCCCACTTCGACCGACGCGGGATCCACGCCGACGCCGCTCGTTGCGTTCGCCTGCGGATCCGCGTCCACAAGGAGGGTCTTGTATTCCAAGACGCCCAAGCTCGCGCTGAGGTTGATGGCGGTCGTGGTCTTGCCGACGCCGCCTTTTTGGTTCGCTATGGCGATGATTTTTCCCATGTCAATTCGGTTGGCGAAGGATCAAACGGTAAAGGTTTCGCCGATGCTCGGCAGGATCAGGGTTTTGCCCGCTTCGGCAAAAGCTGCCACCGCGCGGGCCTTTCGGTCATCGCTCAACGCGATGGGAGGGAAGGTGTCGACGTGGATGCCCAAGATGCGATCGCATTGGATCATGTCCGCGGCGAGGAGCGCATCTTCCGGTCCCATGGTGAAGCAATCTCCGATGGGAAGCAAAGCCAAATCGGGTTTCCAATGCCTCCCGATCAGTTCCATGTCCAGGTGCAGCGCGGTGTCTCCCGCATGGTAAATCCGCTTCCCTTCCGATTCCATGATGAAACCTGCCGGATTCCCTCCGGGCGTTCCATCCGGTAAGGTGGAAGAATGCACCGCATTCACCATGCGCACGGAGCCATACGATCGTTGCAGCACGCCCCCGTGGTTCATCGGGATGACCTCGTGGGCCCCTTGGGACTTGAGCCACATTGCCACCTCATAATTGGCAATGCTGACCACACCGGGTCTGCTCGCAAACGCTGGCGCGTCCGCGACGTGGTCTTCGTGGCCGTGGGTCAACAACAACTCATCCAACTCCAACGATTCCACCGAGATTCCAGCAGCCTGAGCCCCCGGTTGATGGGTGATGAACGGATCAATGAGTATGCGCTGCCCTGCGGTTTTCAAGGCCACTCCGGCATGTCCCAGAAAGGTGATTTCCATGGTGTGCGTTTCCCCTCAAAGATAGGTTCCTCGAACTCCGAAACGAAGCCGAGTTTTCAACCATGGAACGCGCTGTGCGTCAGAGGTCGTCGAAGGAAACGTCCCCGTTTGCGGGGGCTTCTCCATCAGGTGCCGTTTCTTCTTGGCTGCCGACGGTCGCTTCGCGCTCGGCGATGGGGTCGCGGTAGTTGCCGCTGTCCATCAGTTCCGCAATTTTGTCCACGGCTTCCACGAAGCCTTCCTCGAACTTTTCGAAATCCTCGCGGTAGAGGAAAATCTTGTGCTTCGAAAAGCCTTCTCCTTCTCCCCGTCGCTTGCTCTCGGTGATGGTGAGGTAGAGGTCTTTGCCCCGCGTCTCCTTCACATCAAAAAAATACGTCCGCTTGCCTGCAGGAACCCGCACGGAGTAGACCTCGTCGTTGTTGTTGTAATCGCTCATCTGTCTATCGCTTCCTTGCGAAGATATAACTTCCGACGGGACTCGCAAGCAATCTTCAACGAATCAAGTGAATCAGTCCCGTGCGCTCAGTGGGCATGCGCAATTGGTCTTCAAACCAAATCCGAAAATGGTACAATCCATCCGGTGCGTAATGCGCTCCTCCGTGCACTTGCCCCAACCACGGTTCATTCGCGTCTTCCGTGTTCCAGATCAATTCTCCCCAGCGGTTGTAGACCTCACACCGGTAGGCCGTCACGCCCAACGCCGACGGCAACCAGACATCGTTCATGCCGTCGTTGTTCGGGGAGAAGGCCGTCGGGGCGTAAAACACCGTGCCGTTGACGGCGACTTGTCCGGTGGCCGTGGAGGTGCAGCCTTGGGCATTGACCACGGTTTGGGTCACGGTGAACAGCCCCCCTTCGGTGTAGGTGTATGCGCCGTCACAGCCCGCCATGCTGCCCCCATCCCCGAAGAAATAGAAGCACTCTGAATCCGCGTCCGCGAAGCTCGTCACCGTCACGTTGGGCGTCAAGATGTCCACTTGATTCGGTTCGATGTCGAAGCCCGCGTTCGGGGGATCGAAGACGTTGACGTACGCCGGGATTTGGAAGGTGAGTTCTTGGGCGCAAAATCCGCCCGTGGTCATTTCGAGCGTTACCGGAAAGTTCCCTGCCACTTCATATACGTGCGACGGGTTCGGTGCGGGAGAAGTGCTGCCATCCCCGAAGTGCCACAGGTACGTCGTCGCGGTTTCCGTGGTGGACAGGTTCGTGAAGTTCACCAAATGCGGAGGGCATCCCGCCAACGGCCCGCCCTGGAAGTTGATCGTCGGGTCTTCGATGACCCAAACCGACTCCGAATGCTCCACATCGCACCCATTCGCCGTAGCGGTGACCGTGATGTCATACGTCCCTGGCTCGGCATAGACGAGGTTGTTCACAGCCCCCCCCGAAACGTTCGCCGAAACGGTCGCCCCCCCGAAATTCCAATCGTACGTGGTTTCCGGAATGTTCGATGCGATGACCTGCATCGAGAAGTTGTTCGTCGAAAAGCACTCCGGCGTGAGCGGTGGGAACGTCGGGTCGATGAGGGGGAAGATTTCCACCGTGGCCCAAGCCGTGTCCGGGCAGGTGTATTCCGCGGAGGCAATGAGCTCCACTTCGTAGACGCCGTCCGTGGGGTAGGTGAACGTGGGGGCGGTTCCGTTGCTCACGTCGAGCGGATTGCCCGTCCCGAAGTCCCAAGCGTAGCTCGTGGCGTTCGCGGAATTGTTCGCGAAGCTGAAGGTGAATCCTTGGCAGAACGAGGTTTGGTCTTCAATGGATGCGGTTGGCCAAACCGGGGAATCCCACGTGAACTCCGTGCTCGCTGTGCACCCGAAATGCGACGCCGTCAACAGCACGTCAAACGACTCGGCGTTGTTGAAATGGATCCACGACGGCGATTCCACGTTCGCATTGCTCGGCGATCCCCCTGCAAAAGACCAATTCAATTCCGTCGCGGCATTGAACGCTCCTTGCGCATCGAATGCGTAATACGAAAGCTCCTCCGAGCACAGGTAGTCGTCGAGGACGATGGTCGGCTCGATGGGCTCGTAGACGTAAAAGGTCTGCGTCGAAGAGTCCGCACAGGGCCAGCCCGGGTTGGCGATCAACGTGATCTCGTAGACCCCGGTGTCCGGGAACGTGTAAGTCGGCTCGTAATCCGTGCTCACGTCGGTGACGGTCCCCGGTACCCCAAAATTCCACTCGAAGAACTGCCCGTTCACGCTGTTGTTTTGAAACGTCATCGTCTCGCCGACGCACAACTGGTCGGCGGTTTGGGGCTGTACGGAGGAAATGATGTTCGGGTCGCAGTTCACCACGTTGAACTGGAAGTCCCGCATGACCGTGCTGAGCAATTCGCCGTCCCGGTATTCGCTGACGCACACGCCGATGACGAAGAGGCCGATCTGCGTGGGGGTTCCGGTGATTTGGCCCGTGATGGGGTCGATTTCGAAGTTCGGGTTGTCCGTGATGGGGTCGAGCGCGGTGAAGCCTGCCGTGTAGGGCACGTCCGTGAAGGTGAAGGCAGGCTGCGGGGTGGGGGCAGGGTCAAACGCCGTCCCTCCATTGATGGGGGTGCAGAACGAATACGCCAAGCTGTCGGCGTCCGAATCCGTGGCGCTGTGGTCCATGATGAACGCGAAATTCCGGCAGACGGCTGCAGGCGGGTAGTTCACGAATTGCGGGCTGGAATTCGGGTTCGCGTTCGTGGTGTTCGGCGGAATCTGTGTGGTCAAGGTGATGCCGATGTCGTCGGATTGCGCGATGTTCAAGATGCCCGCGTTCCGGCAGCAGCGTTGGAAGACCAAATCGTACCCCACCGGACTCGGCGGCAACGTTTGCACCGTCGTGTACTCCAATCGCTGCATGCACAGTTCTTCCGGCAGCACCCCGCACGGGTTCTCCAGCACCGTCGGAACGGGCGTGGTGGAAGACTGGGTCAGGGGAATGTCGATGAGTGTGTACGTGCTGGATCCTTCGAAGATGCCCAGCATGATGCTCTGGTCGAGGTTGTTGCCGTTGAGGTTGTTCGGTGGGTTGCAGTCCCGATAGAAAACGACGGTGATTTCAAACTGGTTGTTCCCGAGGTGCGTGTAGAAAATCTCCCCGCCGAGCGCGTGCCCGGCTTGCGCCTGGAGCGGAAACAGCAAGGCGAAGGCCCAAATCCAAAGCCCGCTGACCCCCATTCCCAACTTTCCAATCGATTTGCCCATTCCCATTCGTTCATCAAATGTACGCACGGCCTTCCTCCAAACTTGGCGACCACATTCAAAACACCCTGACGTCGAGGAAGGTTGCAAGATGACTTAACTTCGAGGCGTGGAAGAACAAGTGAAGTGCATGCGGTTCGTGGAGATGGAACTCCATCCGGACATCGAAGACGCCCTGTTGGACATGGGGTTTGAAGAAGCAACCCCCATCCAGACCCTGGCCATCCCCCCAGCCATTCAAGGGAAGGACCTCATGGGCATCGCCCAAACCGGCACCGGCAAAACGGCCGCGTTCCTGTTGCCGGTCATGGACCGCATCATGGACTTGCCCGAGAACGGCAAGGTCAAAGCGCTCATCGTGGTGCCGACGCGCGAGCTCGCCACCCAAATTGACCAAGCCGTGGAAGGCTTCGCGTATTATGCGAAGATCACGAGTTTGGCCATCTACGGCGGTGGAAGCGGAACCGAATTCACGCGCGAGAAGAAGGCACTGACGAAGGGCGCGGACATCATCATCGCCACGCCTGGCCGGCTTCTCAGCCACCTCAACCTCGGTTACGTGGACCTCTCCGATTTGCAGACGCTCATCCTCGATGAGGCCGATCGCATGCTCGACATGGGATTCTACGGGGACATCATGCGCATCGCGGAGCATTGCCGCAAAGACCGGCAGACGCTGCTCTTCAGCGCGACCATGCCGGAGCGGATCAAGGAGCTTTCCGGCACCTTGCTCCAGGACCCGGTCCACGTCCAACTCGCCCTTTCGAAGCCCGCCGAGAAGATCAAACAAGGCGCATACGTCGTCTTCGATCACCAAAAGGACCCCGTGCTGGTGGAGATCCTGAAGGAACGCAACGTCAAGAGCGGCATCGTGTTCACCTCGCGGAAGCGGACTGTTGCGCAAATCACGCGCGTGCTGCGAAAGGCAGGCATCGAGTGCGATCGGATTTCCTCGGATTTGGAACAAAACGAGCGCGAGCAGGTCATGCTCGCTTTCCGCCAACGCAAGATCCCGATCCTGGTCGCCACCGACGTGGTGAGCCGCGGAATCGACATCGACAACATCGAATTGGTCATCAACTACGACGTTCCTCCGAATGAAGAAGATTACGTGCACCGAATCGGCCGAACCGCGCGGGCGGACCGCGATGGAGAAGGCATTACGTTGGTTTCGCCAGAAGACCAGCACCGGTTCAAGAAAATCGAAAAGCTCATCGAACGCGAAGTTCCCAAGCTTCCCATTCCCGACGGGTTGGGTGAAGGGCCAGAATACACGGGGCGCTCAACGGGCAGCGGGGGTCGCGGTGGCGATCGCCGTGGCGGTGGGGAGCGCCGGGGTGGCGGCAACGAACGCAAGGGCGGCGGCGGTGACCGCCGAGGTGGCAAGCGCTCCAGCGCACCGCAATCTGGCGGAGGCGAAAAGCGGACCTCGACGCCCGCTGCTCCCAAGGAAGGCGGAACATCCAACAAGTCCAGCAACACCGACCGTCGCCGGATGCGCCGCCGACACGACTGAACGCTTTGAAATCCTATTCGATCCTGCCATCATGAACGAAAGCGATTGGCTTGACCGACTCGGTCCCGATGCGTACCGGGTCATGCGCGAGAACGGAACGGAACGCCCGTTCACTTCGCCCTTTGTCCAATGGGAAGAAGGCGGGGTCTACCATTGCAAAGGGTGCAACACGCCGTTGTTCTTCACGGACCACCAGTTCGATGCGGGATGCGGCTGGCCGTCCTTTGATCGGCCTGTTCCGGGGGCGCCCATTGTGGAGCGACTCGACCGTTCCCACGGTATGGTGCGAACGGAGGTGCGTTGTGGCGTGTGCGACAGCCACCTCGGACACGTCTTTCCGGATGGCCCACCGACGACAGGGAACCGCTATTGCATCAACGGCATTTGCCTGACTCGCAAAGAGCAGGAATGAAAAAAGGGACCCTCGGGTCCCTTTTTTCATCGATGACGTCGAGGAGGGGCGTTTCCGCCCGGAGGTCCGCCTTGGCGTTTGCGCGCAGCGTCCAGGATGCTCTTCCTGAATTCTCGCTCCAAGCGCGGAAAGGAGGCCGTGCGTTCCGGTCCGAGGACGGGCAGCAATTCGAGCAACATCGACGTGTCGAGGTCCACTTCGGCTTTTCGCAGTTCCGCCACCTCTTCGATGGCCGTTCGCACCTCTCGCTCGGTCGTTCCGGGGGCTTCGGTCCGTTCCCGAATCGCTTCTCGATTCTGCTCGATCGCGGTTTCGTGCTCGTTCACGATGGGCCAAAACGCCTCCGCTTCAGCGCGGGTGAGTTCGAGCTGTTCGGAAAAGAAAGCCACGCGCAATTGCTGGAGCCGTTCTTGTTGTTCCGGCGTCAAGCGGCCTTCGCCCATGGGCGGACCGGGTTGGGCCCAGGCCATCGCTGCGGCGAACAGCAGGCCCCCGAAGGTCAGGGTGAGTTGTTTCATTGAATTATAGTTCATGGGGGATTTCGGAGGCGAGGTCGAACCAAAGGTCCTCATCGGAAAGTTCGTCCAGCGCCCAATCCACGGGGAGTTCCTCGACCGGAGTGGATTCGAGCAGGCACGCGTAGGTCGCACACGGCGTTTCTTGGCCCCACCAAATCCCCGCAGCGACCAGTGCCACCACGGATGCAGCAACGGCGAGCCAGGCCCTGCGGGGCGACCGGACGGAGGCGAGCACTTCCGCTCGTTGGCGGGCGTAAAAGCCCTCAGGGGGATGGAACGGGACGTGTTTCATGCGGGAACGGTAACGTGTTGCGTGATTTTTTTCACAGCGTGGTGGTACGAGGCTTTCAGGCTGCCTTCGGTGAGGTTCGTCAATTCGGCGATCGCCGCGAACGGCAGGTTTTCGAAGTACCGGAGGGTGAATACTTGGCGCTGCCTGGGGGGCAGGGCGATCACGGCGGCGTGCAGGCGACGCTCGATTTCGTCGCCCGTGAACAGGACGTCGGCGGCGAGCGCAGCGTGGGCGAGGGGGTAGGCCTCGTCGAAATCGAGGGTGCGCTGGCGGTTGCGCTTTTCGAGGGCGTCGAGGGCTTTGCGGGAGGCGATGCTGAAAGCCCACGTGCTGAAGGCACTGCGTCCTTCGAAGCGCTCAGCGGATCGGTAGATTTGGATCAGGGTTTCTTGGGTGACGTCGGCGGCGTCTTCGTGGTTGCCCATCATGCGGCGGATGTAGCTGTACAGCCGGGCGTGCCACGCGTCGAGGAAGGCCTCGAAGGCCCGCTCTTTCGCTTTGCGCCGTCCATGCTGCAGGTCGTGCAGCCAAATCGGGGTTGCTTGGTTCACCGCCATCGGTCCTGTGACGGGTGAATGGGGGTGGGGTTTAATGGGGTTTGGCCTGATTTCTTCCCAAAATCCACCACAACATTCCCCCGCCCACGAACGTCAGCACCGCAATCAGTTCCGCTTGCGTGAAGGTCAACCCGAGCGCCTCCATCTCCACATTCACCCGAATCTGTTCGATCAAGAATCGCTCCAATCCGTTGAAAACAAGGTAGATGGAAAACAGTTGGCCTGGAATGCGAATCCGCTTTCTCAGCGCCCACAGCACCCCAAAAATCGCCGTCGCCATCAGCGTTTCATACAACGGCGTCGGAAACACCGCCGGCTGCAAATACGTCCCAAAGCCCTCGAAAACCGGCCACGGATCGTTCTCCCCAATCAAGACGCCCATGCCGTTCACGTTGTTGGGGTAATGATACGCCCACAACCAATCCGGCAGCCAGCCCATCCACCCCGGCTTCGGCGCGGGATTCGCAATCCCCCAGTCGCCATCCCCGCTGACTTGGCACCCGATCCGCCCGATGCCATAGGCCAAAATCAACGCCGGTGCCGCAGCATCAGCCAGCGGCAAGAACTTCATGCCCCTCCTCCGCGCCACCCACGCCACCGCCAGCGCCCCCACGATGAGCCCTCCATAAATGGTCAACCCGCCGAGGAATCCCGAAAGCGACGGCTCGGTGAAAAACGCCACCAGTTGGTCCGGGTATTCCAGCAAGTGGAACAGCTTGGCCCCCGCGATTCCGCCCACCGCAGCCGCCGTCACGATGGCCGAAACGTGCGCCGTCGAAGGCACGGCGCGCGTGACGCGTTTCGGCTCCGGCAACGCCTCCTTCGAAGCCGCCCAGTAACGCCATCCACCGAACACCACCGCCAGCGCCACCCCCCAACCGATGCTGCCTTCCCCACTGAACAAATGCGCCTGAGGCAAGCCGCCCCCAGCGAACAGCCGCTCCGCATTCAGCAACAAATACAGGAACTTCCATCCGAAGACGAACCCGGTCAGCGCTTGCAGCCCCACGTCCAGCCAGGAAACCGGCGCCCCGATGGTCACCGTTTCCTGCCCCGGCGTGAACAGCCCTTCGCCCTCCTTCCGGGCGATTTCGGACCGCATGATGCGCGCCCCCACCACGAACGCCAAGGCCACAAAGAAGCCGAAGCTGTTGATCAATTTAAGCCCGGGCAAATCCAGTCCGAGGAGGTCGAGGAAGGCGAAATAAAGGTTCGGATACATCAGGAGGGGATGAGGGGGCCTCGGACGGTGCCTTCGGCGATGTGTTCTAAGCGGACGCGGGCAATGGCATTGGCAGGCGTGGAATCGGCAGGGGCCGCCACGCGCACGTATTCTGGCGTGAAGCCAAACCGCAGGCCATCTTCTTCAGCGTGTTCAAACAGCACGTCGCGCGCGCTGCCTAAAAACCGTTCCCAGTGCGCTCGCTGCTTTTTCAGGCTGATTTGGCGCAGGACCTTGTTCCGGGCCTGCCGCTCCGGAACCGGAACCACATCCGGGATCCGCAGTGCGGTGGTTCGCGGGCGCTCGCTGTAGGTAAACACGTGGAGGTAGCTCACGTCGAGGTCGAGGAGGAAGTCGCGTGTGGTCGCAAAGTGGGCGTCGGATTCGCCTGGAAAGCCCACGATGACGTCCACGCCGATCCCGGCCTCGGGCATGACGCGGCGGATGTGGTCGATGCGTTCCCGGTACAGCGCCGTTCGGTATCGGCGGCGCATGGCCGAAAGGATGTCGTCCGAACCGCTCTGCAGGGGGATGTGGAAGTGCGGTTGGAATTTGGCCGATTGCCCCACGAAATCGATGAGCTCATCCGTCAACAAATTCGGCTCAATCGAACTGATGCGGTACCGCTCCACGCCCTCCACCCGGTCGAGCTCCCTGACCAAATCGATGAGCCGCTCATCCGACCCCTTCCCGAAGTCCCCGATGTTCACCCCCGTCAGCACGATTTCCTTCGCCCCCGCCGCCACGGCTGCTTCCGCCTGCGCCACAGTTGTGGCCACGTCCGCGCTCCGCGATCGGCCGCGCGCCAACGGAATGGTGCAAAAGGCGCAGAAGTAATCGCACCCGTCTTGAACCTTCAGAAACGTGCGCGTGCGATCGCCGCTCGAGAATCCGGGAACGAAGGACTTCACCTCCTTGATTTCGCCCACCAACGCCTCGCCGCGTTCCCGCTTGCCCAAGTCGCTGAGGTGGTCCGTCAGGTTGAACTTTTCCTCCGCACCTAGGACCAGATCCACCCCTTCAATGCCCGCAATTTCCGCGGGTTTCAACTGCGCATAACACCCGATGACGGCCACAAAGGCGTCGGGATTGCTGCTCAGCGCGCGGCGCACGGCGTTCCGGCATTTCGCATCGGCCTGGTCGGTCACGCTGCAGGTGTTGATGACCACCACATCCGGCGCTTCGTCGATGCCCACCCGGGCATAACCCGCCTCGTGGAGCTGGCGGGCAATGGTGGACGTTTCGCTGAAATTCAGCTTGCAACCCAATGTGTGAAAAGCAGCTTTGCCGGTGTGATTCATCGGGGGCGAAGTTACGCTTCCCCCGGCATTTTGCCCGAACTTGGCAAGGTGGAACGCTTCGTCATCATCGGCAACGGACCCGCGGGACGTGCGGCTGCGGCTGCGTTGGCAGCATCGCGCGCCGGAGAGGTGGTGCTCATCGGCCGTGAGCACCCCGTGCCGTTCAGCCGCCCGGGGTTGATTTACCGGGCGATGGGGGCGATGCGCGATGCGGACTTGGAATTGCCGATTCCCGCGGGCGTTCAAGCAGTGCACGGGGAGGTGGTGTCGTGGTCGCCTGAGGAGCGGTGGGTGGAATTAGCGGGCGGGCGGAAGGAGCCGTTTTCGCACGTGATTTGGGCGGTAGGAGCGAAGGCACGGCCGTTTCCGGGGACCGTGGATCCCGATTTTCCGGTGTTCTTGCTGCAGGAGTGGGGGGATGCCCAAATCCTGTCCCACCAGCACCCCCGTTCCTGGGGCGTTGTGGGCGGCGGTTTGGTCGGTGCCGAACTCGTGGAGTGGGGCGTGGGCCGTGGGGCGGAAACGCATTGGTGGGTGCGTGAGCCGCACCTGTGGAGCGAGCGCCTGACCGAGGAGGAGTCGTCCGCTTTGGCCCAGCGGGTGCGGGGATTTGGTGTGCACCTGCACTTGGCGACTCCCGTACATCGGTTGGGCAGCCCGGTGGTCACGGCAAAGGGCGAGTTCCAAGTGGAGGCGGCAGGGGTGGCCATCGGCGTTGTTCCGAACGCCATTCCCGGCGATGCGTGCTCGTTGGACGCCATCGCGCACGTTCCGCACGCGCATGCCATCGGCGACGTGGCCCCCGATGGACCGCGTTCATGGGAGGCCGCGACGCGCGCTGGCCGCGAACTCGGCATGCGCTTGGCGGGGATGCCGTTCAGCGCCTCCCCACCGTTTTCAGACGACCGCACCCGATGTTTCGACCGCACGGTCACCACGCTGACGGCCCGAACGCCCGCATGGGAGGTGAGCACCGTGGACGCTCGCACGGCCCGGAGCCTTCGCCTCGGATTCGACGAACAAGGCCGGTGGGTGCGGGCCGTCGCCATGGGGTGGAAACTGCGTTCCCACGCGATCAAAGCAGCCTTCGCAGCGGGCGCCCCGGTCGACGCGCTCGCCGATGCCCGCCCGTTTTTCAATGAACCCGAAGGCACCCGTTTGCCCCACGACGCGTGGGCCCAACTCCTTAAAGACGCCGCCCGATGATTCAAATCCTTGCCGTCCTACTGGCGCTTGCCGCTTGCGCATGGAACGTCATCCGCAACCCCGGACTTGCGGGGGAAGTGGCGTGGCTCGCGGCCTGGTCGCTGGCGGCGGCGGCGTTCGCGTGGAAGGAGGCCCGGCGCCTTCCCGGTTTTGCGCACCGTCCCCAAGTGCGGCGTTGGCAAAAGGTGGGGCGTTGGGCGTTGGCGGCTGCGTTGACCGGGGCGTATTCGGTGCTTTATTGGTGGCCCGAAGGCGTGGAGCCGCTGCTGCCCTTGGTGGACGATCTCAGCACCGCCGTCCGCGGCGCACCTGCCGATCGGTGGTGGCTTTACGGAGTCGCCTACACCGGACTGGTCCTGAATTCCGGTGCCATCGTGGCGGTGCGTTACCGGCACGACGCGTACCAGCGCCGTCGCACCGCCGTGGTGGCGATGGCGCAACTCGTGTTCGCTTTCACCGTCCCGGCCATCCTCCAAGGATTGGACGTGGAGCACGCGGCGTTGCACCGGGATTGGAAGCTGTTTTGGCCATTGGACCATTCGTTTTTTGAACCGTACCGGTTGGATGCCCTGCGAGCGGGCGGCACCATCGGGCGGTTTTACTTGATTTCGGGCGTGTTGCTCTTCACCGTTGTGGCGCCGGTGGCGACGTATTGGTGGGGCAAACGCTGGTACTGCAGTTGGATTTGTGGTTGCGGCGGGTTGGCCGAGACCACCGGAGACGCCTTCCGCACCCTTTCGACGTCCACACCGAAGAGTTGGAAGTGGGAGCGGTGGCTGATTTATCCCATCCTCGGTTGGATTTCGGTGGCCACGGTGGCCGTCGTAGGAGCGTACATCGCGGGCGTGGAATCCATCGGGCCCTTGTCCGTTTACGCGGTCTTCACACGTCCATACGGATTTGTGGTGGGGGCGCTGTTCAGCGGCGTCATTGGAGTTGGATTTTATCCGTTGCTGGGGAACCGCGTGTGGTGCCGATTTGGCTGCCCACTTGCAGCGTACATGGGCATCATCCAACGGGTCAAATCCCGTTTCCGCGTTTCCACCCAAGCCGGAGGCTGCATCAGCTGCGGCGCTTGCACCCTGCATTGCGAAATGGGCATCGACGTTCGGGCCTATGCGGAACGGGGCGAGGACGTGCGCCGCGCCTCCTGCGTGGGATGCGGGGTGTGTGCCGAGGTGTGTCCGCGCGACGTCATCCGGTTGGAGTCGACTTCGGAGGGGGCCGTTTGGCGGTTGAATGCCAAGGATTAGGGCCACCGGCGCGTAAAGGCGGCAGAGTTTTGTAATTTGGCGTCCACCTACCTGAAACTGAAACCCATGAAACATGTGCTCACAAGCGGCTTCCTCCTGATCCTCGGAGGAGCGATGGCCCAAAGCTTCACCAACAGCTCATCGCTGTTGCCGGACTCCTACAACAGCGGCAATTGCGTCGGCTTCACCGATGTGGACAACGACGGCTTCGATGACGTCGTGGTGTTGGACCAAAGCCGAAACCTCGTAATCCTCTACCAGGATGGAAATGGCGGATTCAACGCGGTCGAATTTGGTCAGGTCTCGTCAGCAGGGCAATGGGGCATGTGCGTGGCGGACTACGACAACGACGGACACAAGGACGTCTATTCCGGCGGCTCGTACGATGGGGTGCACGTTTGGAACATCGACGCTCCGGGCGTGTTCACCGAGGTGGCGGTTGCGAATGACCAATTGTTCATGCAGGCCTGCAACTTCGCCGACATCAACAACGACGGCCAACTCGACGTGTTCGGTTGCCACGATGACGGCTTGTCGCGGATGTGGCGTGGTGAGGGCGAGGCGTTGGTCTTCGACGCGTCCTTGATGCCGCTGGATGACTACGCGTTGAACACGTACCCGGGCAACGACCACAGCGGCAACTACGGCACGGTTTGGTCCGACTTCGACAACGACGGCGACCTCGATTTGATGATCGCCAAGTGCCGCCAATTCATCGGCGACCCCTTCGATCCGCGTCGCGTGAACCAACTTTGGGTCAACGACGGTTCCAACAACTACACGGAAGATGCTGAAGCGCGCGGTCTCGTGTTGAATGAGCAGAGCTGGACGGCCGATTTTGCCGACGTGGACAACGACGGCGATTTCGATTGCTTCATCACGAATCACAGCACGACCATGAAGCTGATGCTCAACGACGGTGCCGGCTACTTCACGGACGTGACACCGGGCAGCGGATTGGATGTGAGCGGTTTCGTGTTGCAAGCGAAGTTGGCAGACTTCGACAACGACGGCTACAACGACGTCGTCATCGCGGGTGGCGCGGACGGGTACTTTCACAACAACGGCGATTTGACGTTCACGCCGATGGATGCGTTCCCAGCGAACGACAACATGCACAGCTTCGCCATCGGGGACGTCAACCGCGACGGCCAACTCGACTTGTATGCGAGCTATGGCAACGGTTACAATTCACCCGATAACAGCAACCCCGACCGGTTGTGGACGAATGACGGAAACAACAACCACTGGATTGCCTTCGATTTGCAAGGCATCGCGTCGAACATGGACGCGGTCGGCACGAAGGTGACCATCACGGGAGATTTCGGCACGCAGGTGCGCGAAGTCCGAAGCGGCGAGAGCTACGGCATTACGAATTCGTTTGCGTGCCACTTTGGATTGGGGGCCAGCACGACCGTAGAAACCGTGATCATCGATTGGCCCAGCGGGTTCCAAACCACCCTGGAGAATCCGGAAATCGATGCGTACCACAACCTGCTCGAAGCGCCCTGCATGACGGCGGTGTCCATCGACGCGAGTTCGTTGCAATTTTGTGAAGGCGAGACGGTGGAACTTTCGGTCTTGGGTGATTTCGCGACCTACCAATGGTCCAACGGTGGTGGCGCAGGAGCCACCGCGACCGTGTCCAACGAAGGCACCTTCAGCGTAACGGTGACGGATGCAGATGGATGCATGGGCGTTTCTGAGCCGGTTTCGGTGATCCAGGTTTCAGGTGAAGCACCGCTGTTGGCCTTTGAAGGCAGCACGATGCTGTGCGAGGGCGATGTCCTCGAGCTTTCGATTGCCAATGAAGGCGACTGGACCTGGTCGAACGATGCCACGGGCAACGTCCTTTCCGTGACGGAAACGGGCGTATACAGCGCATCGGGAGTGGACATTTGCGGAAATACCTTGATGTCCGATGCCGTGGAAGTGACGTTCAACGCCACACCGGCAGCCCCCGTAGTGGAGGACCAAACCGTGGATGCGGGAAACACCGCCACGTTGGATGGCGGTTCCGCTTCGCTGCAATGGTATGACGATGAATTCGCCACGGAACCGTTGGCGTTCGGGGCGTCCTTCACCACACCGGCACTGTCGACCACGACGACCTATTGGGTGGAGGAAGTTGCGATTTCTGAAGCCACGCAGTACACGGGCGGGGAGTCGGAAATGGACATGGGCCAGTACCACACGAACGATGCCTACTACATGATCTTTGATGTGTACGAAGACGCTCAATTGGTCTCCGTGAAGGTCTTTGCCAACGGCGGTGGGGTGCGCCAAATCGAGTTGCTCGACGAAGCAGGCAACACCGTGGAAGTCGGCGATTTCGACCTGGCCGATGGCACGAACATCATCGAATTGGACTGGCAAGTGCCGGCGGGTACGGGGTATGGCTTGAAGTGCAATGCAGACAACCCGCAGTTGTGGCGCGACGGCAACGGATCGAGCTTGGACTACCCCTACGCATTGGGTGACCTCGGGGCCATCACGAGCAGCTCAGTCGCTGGAGCGAATGCGCAGAACTTCTACTACTTCTTTTACGATTGGGTGGTGTCGACGCCGACGGCAGAGTGCCCTTCGGATCGCGTTCCGGTGACCGTTTCGGTGACCGTGGTGAGCGTGGAAGAATTCGCGGATCGCTTGGGCTTGACGGCGTTCCCGAACCCGGCCACGGATGCGGTGCGCATCGAATGGACGGCGGCTGAACTTGCGGATGTTCGCGTGGTGGATGCTGCGGGGCGCGTGATGTGGTCTGCTGCGGCGGTTCCTTCGGGGAGCTCGCTCGACGTGTCCGGATGGGCAGCGGGTTGGTACCAAGCTGAAATCGCCACATCCGAGGGCGCTGCGACCCTTCAATTGATGGTCCGTTAAGGGAACTTTTTTTACTGAAATCCGTAGTAAAGGCCGAGCCTGTTGTGGCTCGGCCTTTTCATTGCCGATTTCCATCGGGCTCCTTGTTAATTTGCACCCATGCAGCAACTCATTGCTTTTTTCACCCGCTTCATTCCGCGGCATTTGCTTCAAGTGTGGACGCATTGGTCCATTTTGCGGATTGCGTTCATTTGGTCAGGAAGCCGGTTTGAAGACCCGATTTCAGGCAAAACCTACCGAAGGATGCTTCCCTACGGTCGGGTGAATCCCCGTCCGAATGCCTTGGCTCCCCACAGCCTGTCGTTGGAGCGGCACCGAACGGTTTGGCTCTTCATGCAGCGGCACACAAATTTCTTCGAAGCTCCGCTGCGGATGCTGCACCTCGCTCCGGAATATTGCTTCCTCCGATTGTTCAAGAAACAGGCGAACTTGGATTACGTGACGGGCGATTTGGTCTCTCCTTGGGCCGATCACCACTTCGATGTGCACAGCATTCCGTTTGAGGACAATTCCTTCGACGTGCTCATGGCGAATCACTTGCTCGAGCACGTGGACAAGGACCGCGATGTGTTGCGCGAATTTTACCGGGTCTTGAAGCCGGGTGGTTGGGCGATTTTGCAAGTTCCGATGGATTACACAAATCCGAATACGGAGGAGGACCGAAGCATCACCGATCCGCGTGAGTTGGAACGGTTGTACTGGCAGAGCGACCACCTGCGCTTGTACGGTTACGAGGACTACCCGGCGCGTTTGAATGAGGCCGGGTTCGAGGTGGAAGTCGCGGACATGGTCGCGGAAGTGGGAGAGGAACTGTCCGAGCGCTATTGCTTGGGCTCTGAGCGCAACGTTTACTTCGTGCGCAAGCCGCGCTGATGCCTCAGAAATGCCATTCGACGCGGAGCTTCACGTTGCGTCCAGGTTCTAGCATTCCCAGGTTGTTCAGCTGGGAGAGGATGGTGCGGTAGCGCGTGTTGAGCAGGTTGCTGCCCGTGAGGGAGGTTCGAACGTGATCATTCCACCACATGGATGCACCGGCATCCAAGAGCACCGCTTCCGTGGAGGCCCGAACGATGAATTGAGCGTCCCAACGTCGGCCCGATTCGGTGGCGCAGTGCCAACGGTTTTCCAACCGCACGTTCGCTGGAGGAATGAGGGGCAACGCATTGCCTTCGGAATCGACCGCGTGGATGGCTGATGCGGCCCATTTGGCCGTCCAATGCGGATTCAAATCGGCGATGCCACTGAATTCCACTCCAGAAATTTGCGCTTGCGTTTCGGCCGCGATGAAGACGGGCAGCCCATTCAGCTGCTCGTTCGTCTCTGCGAGGTAAAGAAAGTTCGAAAACACCTGGTGGTACGCGGTCGCTTCGGCGGTCCATCCCTTGCGCAACGGACGCGCTGCTGTGAATTCAACTTGGTGGCCGGTTTCCACACCGAGGTCGTCGCGCCCCCATTCGACGCGGTTGACGCTGTGGTGGATGCCCTGAGCGCCCAATTCGGCCAGCCCAGGAGCGCGGTTCTTCCGCGCCAGGTTCAACGTCCACGTCCACGCATTGGGGGAGCGCCATTGGGCACCGATGCCCGCTGAAACCATGGGGAAGTTGCGGGATGCGCCGGTCGCGAATTCGGTGTGGCGCACATCGGCGCGGGCGAGGCCACTGAGCCGCAGTTCATTGCGTTGCCAACCCGTTTGGACGAAGGCGCCGGCTTCGCGGACCGCTGCATCGGGGATGAACGGGGAGAGGGAGTCGGCGATTGGGCCGTTGGTGTTTGATTTTTGGCCCGATTGAACGCCCCAAGCGGCATCCCAGGCATCCCGAGTGCGCTCCACGCGCAGGTCCAACCGCGTCGTGCGCAGGCTCAAGTCCAACTCCGCAAGGGCATCCGGCGCATCGGCAGCACCCCAACCGCCTCCGAACTCTTTGCGGTGATTCAATTGGTAGCTGAACGTGGGGTGCCAAATCCAACCGCGTTGCCCTTGCACGTGCAAACTGGAAGTAATGAGGTGATCGCCGGATTGATGCCAGCCCCCGGTGGCGAGGAGTCCGGCCGTGTTGTAGGCGGAGGTGTAGGCCCCGTCCCACGTTCCCCAATCGCGCAAGTAACCGTAACGGCCTTGGGCATAGAACTGGCGAAAGTCGGAATGTGCGATGCGGGAGCCGTCGGGCAAGGTGGCTTCACCGTGCCGATTGACCCCACCACTGAACGTGTGGTAAGCGCGTTCGCTGCGCTTTCGGGTGACCAAAGAGGCTTGGAACCCTTCAGTGTTCGAGTGCCCCGTGAGGCGAAGGGCACTTTTGCGACCGACTTCGGGATCGGGCCCGATGGGAATGAACTTCAAGATGCCCCCGAGCGCATCCGGGGCGTCCGCCAACGTGGAAGCCCCCCGCGCGACTTCGACCCGCTCGATGCCCTCTTCGGGGAGGAAGATGCCGTGGTGGTCGCCCCAAGCCTGGCTCTCGATGCGGGCGCCGTAGAACATCGTGGTCACCCGCAAACCGGACAGGCCGCGTACGATGGGACGGATCATTCCGCCCGTTGCGGTTTGGAAGGACACACCGGGAAGGGCGCCGATGGCGAGCAAGCGCGACGCGGCTGGGGCCGCATCGAGGACGTCGACCTCGATGCGCTGAACCTGATGGAGGGGGGGCGGTGCCGCTCCGGGAGCATGGGCCTCCACAGTTGCGCTTTCAAGGGCGTGCACGGCTTGGGTCAAGTCAGACGAACGTTCCCACTCCTCGGGAGAACCGGGCAAACTATCGGTGAGGTATTGGCCCCAAACAACCGGGGTCGCGCAGCAACATGCCAGCCCCAACGCCACGGCCTGTAAACCTCTCCGGATTTTCATAACGCAAAAGTAGGCCCATCATTTGCCTGAAATGTCCGACTTGCGTCAGGTACACTGAATCATGACGTTCTTGTGACGCAGGCCAAATTCACCCCACGCGCAGGCGTTTGGCTTCAATGCCATAGACGCCATTCAGCGCTTGCCCCAGCGCTTCTGAACGCCCGAGCCGGATGGAGGTGATCAAGCGGCACGATTCCCGAAAGTCCGTCTCGTCCGGGGAACAATCGAAGTCCTTGAGGATGCGCATCGCGTCGCTCATCCGATCGTATCCGAATCGCACTTCCCAAACGGCAACGACGTGGCACTCCATCAGTTCACCCTGGTCCAATGCGTCCAGCGTTGCCTCCCGGTACGCCTCAATCAACCCGCCCACGCCCAACTTGATGCCCCCGAAATACCGCACCACCACGGCCAAGCAATGCGTCACCTCCCGGCTCCGCAACGCCCCGAGGATCGGCGTGCCAGCCGAATGCGCGGGCTCCCCATCGTCCTGGGCCCGCCACTGCTCCCCTTCAGGACCCAACCGCCACGCGTAGCAGTGATGCCTTGCGGCGTGGTGCTGCTTGCGCAAAGCGGCCAAATGCTCGGCAATTTCGTCTTCGGTTCGAACTGGAAACACGTATCCGAAATGCTTCGACCCTTTCGCTTTGAACAGCCCCTCCGAGGGCCGGGCGGGCATCCAATACGTGTCGGTGATTTCCGAATCCCCCATTCACGAAAGCGGGTTCAGGGTGACGGAAAACACCGTGATGGCGTGCAGGTCGCGCCCGTGGAAAAACTTGTCCAGCGCCCCGAGGATGTTCGGCGCCGAGAAGTACGAGGTGTGCAGCTCCGACTCGCCGAAAGCCCGCCATTGTACGGTGTACGTCGGCTCTTGCGAACGGTGTTCGCGGATGTATTCCAGCAGGCTCTCCAGGGCTTGAATGGCATTCGCTCCGGAACTCTTGTGAAACAAAAACTGCTGGTTGTGCCGCGGGTTTTCCGTCATCAAGGCCAAATGCACCACCCCTCCAACCTCTTCATACTGGAACAGGGGAGGGAGGGCACCGAAATAAGTGCGTACCTGATTTTCCAGCCGGTCCTGCTCGGTGACGAAATCGTTGCTCATGATTCAAAGTTAGCGGTCGCTTTCCGGTTTATGGCGAATTCCGGTACGGATTCTTCGAGGAAGCGCAGGGCGCCTTCGTGATCTCCCCGCGCGTTCGCCAAGGCATCGATGACCGCGAGCCCGGTCGTGCTGGGAGCCGGCGTGTGCGCGGCGCGCATGATTTTCGGATGGTGCGTCGGCAAGTGGTCCTCGCTCTGAAGCAGCAGTTCCTCGTGCAGTTTTTCGCCGGGTCTCAATCCCGTGATTTTCAGTTCGATGTCGCGTCCGGGTTCCTTGCCAGCGAGCTGGATCATCTTCTTTGCCAAATCCAAAATCCGAACCCGTTGTCCCATGTCGAACACGAACACCTCTCCGCCTTCGCCCATCGCTGCAGCTTCGAGTACGAGCTGAGCGGCTTCAGGGATGGTCATGAAAAAGCGCGTCACTTCGGCGTCGGTCACGGTGACGGGGCCGCCCGCTGCGATTTGGCGACGGAACAGCGGGATGACGCTGCCGTTGCTGCCGAGCACGTTGCCGAACCGCGTCGTGATGACGCGGGTCGTTCCCTGCGGCGCAAGGGCCTGGATGAGCCGTTCGGCGGCCCGCTTCGTGGCCCCCATGACCGAGGTTGGATTGACCGCTTTGTCCGTAGAAACGAACACGAAGGTCGGCACGGCAGCAGCCTGCGCGGCCTTCAGGACATTGCGGGTGCCGACGACATTGGTCTCGAACGCTTGCCAAGGTTGGCGCTCCATCAACGGGACGTGTTTGTAAGCCGCCGCGTGAAACACCACTTCGGGCTTGAACGCTAAGAACGTGTCGAGCACTTGTTGTTCGTCCCGGATGTCGCCGAGCTGCGCATTCACGCGTTCCGCAACGCCGAGTTTAGACAGCTCAAGCGTCAGGTCGTGCATCGGCGTTTCCGCTTGGTCGATGGCCAGCACCGAGGCGGGTTGGTGCACGAGGATTTGGCGGATGAGTTCCGAGCCGATGGATCCCGCGGCTCCGGTGACGGCGATGCGCTTGCCGCGCAGGGCAGCGGCGACGTGGGAGCGGTCGAGTTCGATGGGCGGGCGACCGAGGAGGTCCTCGATGCGGAGTTCTCGGATTTGTCGCGCCGTCAATTCGCCGTTGATCCACTGGTGCACTGGTGGGACATCCAGGACGCGGATGCCGTGGGCGAGGGCGTGGTCGACCACCCGGCGGCGGCGTTTGGGCTCCAAATGTTGCACGCTGATGATGAGGCGGTCCACCGCGCCCGTGCGGTAAAAACGGCGTGCCTGAGCCGCGGACAAGATGTCCACGCCTTCGAGTTTCTTGCCCACCTTATTCGGGTCGTCGTCGATGAACGCCACCACGTGCATGGCGGTGGAGGAAACGCCTTCGCGATCGAGCGCGTGTTTGGCAATCAACCCCGCTTCACCCGCCCCAAAAATCGCCACATTCACCTGCTCGCCCGTTGCGCGAAACGTCTGCAAATACAGCCACTTGACGCCCAATCGCATGCCGATCAGCGCAACCAACGTGCCCAACCATTCCACCGCGATGACCGAAAAGGGAATGAAAAATCGGCCGTCAAAGGCATAAAAGCGCACGGCGTTCAGCACGGCAAACGCAGCCGTTCCCACCGAAACCGCGCCGAAAATCCGACGCGCATCTTCGGTTCCGGTATGCCGCAAAATGCCCGCTTCCAACCGGAACGCCACCGCCGTTCCCACGCGAATCACCAGAAAAATCGGCAAGAAGAGCAGCCAAACGGACCATTCGTGTTCCGGTACGTTGAATTCAAAGCGTACCCACTCGGCCACCAGCACCGAAATCAGTGCCAATCCCGCGTCGAGCGCCCCCACAATCCAGCGTGGAGCGTAGCGCGACGGCAGGGACTGACCGAGCAAACGCTTCATCGATCAGCCTTCAAAACAGAGGGAGAGCACAAACGACCGGGTCTTCAACTGCTCCAACGGACGGGCGTAAATGCTGTCGTCGTGGATGAGCACATCGCGCGTTCCGAATTGGAATTTGCCCTCAATGGCGAACTTGAAGAAGGGCAAGAACAAATCCACCCCCGCACCCACGTCGAGCGTTCGATTGCCCTTTTCCAACCGAAGGATGAAATCGTCCGTCAATTGCTGATTGACATCGGATTGAGATTGCATGTCCCGGGCAAAGGTGCCGCCCACCAGTCCGTAAGCCGCAAAATTCCCGATGCGGTCGGTGCGCAGTTTCAGCAGAAATGGAAACTCCAAGTAAACCGACTCCGTGCGCCGGACTTTTTCCACGACCTCGTTCTCGCGAAGCAGGCGGTATTCGATGCCGCGATCTTGGAAACTCAAACCCGGCGCGAAACGGAGGTGGACGTTGCCGTTCAGGTCCCACGACGCCAGCAGTGCGAGGTTGAATCCGGATTGGGGCAAGTTGGATGCGCTCATCAGGCTGTCCGCGAACGTGCTGTCAGGCCGCAAGGTCATCCGAAAATCAGACGTGTTGCCACTCAGCATGAATCCGAAGTGATACGGCTTCGTGTCAAAGGACCCGAGGTTTTTTCGAGGGCCTTGTGCCCAAACGGAGGTGACGAGGAACATCCCCAGCCACGTCAGCCATCGTGCTTTTCTCCCGAACGAATTCATGTGCTCAGTCATGGGTGCAAAATTACGTAACGCACGCACGGCGGGAATCGCGTGCGTCATTTCGACCAAACGGTGCGCCAGAGAACCGTTGCCACTGCGGATGCCATCACCGCTGCAATCACCAGCCCGAGCAGGGAAAGCCCCAGAAACAGCCGTTCATCGAAGATGGTGTCAATGGTCGCCAACTGCTGTTCAAGCGCGACTTCTCGGTCCCATTCGCCGCCGCCTTGGGCTTCCACAAAGGCCGCCCATTGGGCGTCGTCCTCCACCAGCGCGCGCGCTTCGGACTTCATCCGCTCCCGCCGCGCGTCCAACCCGTCCGCGGCAACCGTTCCGTACCAAACAAACAACCCGGCTGCTGCCAGCGCAGCAAACCGCAACGGAGCCTTGCTCACTTCGCGAAACGCCGTCAAGAAATCCGGAAACTCCTCCCCGGAACGCAGCTTCACCCAGGCCCCGCCAAAGGAAAGTACCACGAGGATGAACAGGTTGAGCAGCGCGCCGACCTGCGCGCTGGTTTCCCACGGAACCGCACCCCAACCCACCAACTTCCATGCTCCCCAAACCAACAATCCGATCAGCGGAGCCCAACGCCACAAGATCATCCGTTCATTGAGTTGAGGAAGTCCTCGTTCGTGCGCGTTTGTTCAATCCGTTCCTTCACAAACTCCATGGCTTCGATGGAATTCATGTCCGCGAGGTGCTTGCGAAGAATCCAAATCCGCTGCAGCGCATCGCGGTCCATCAGGAGGTCTTCACGCCGCGTACCACTCGACAAGATGTCGATGGCGGGGTAGATGCGGCGGTTCGAAATGCGGCGGTCAAGCTGCAATTCCATGTTGCCCGTGCCCTTGAATTCCTCGAAAATGACGTCGTCCATTTTTGATCCGGTCTCGGTGAGCGCCGTTGCGATGATGCTGAGTGAACCGCCGTTTTCGATGTTCCGAGCGGCGCCGAAGAACCGCTTGGGCTTTTGCAGTGCGTTCGCTTCGACACCGCCTGACAAGATCTTGCCGCTGCTCGGGCTGACCGTGTTGTAAGCGCGCGCGAGGCGGGTGATGGAGTCGAGGAGGATGCAGACGTCGTGCCCGCATTCGACCATTCGTTTGGCTTTTTCCAAGACCAAATCCGCAATCTTCACGTGGCGATCTGCCGGCTCATCAAACGTCGAAGCGATCACCTCGGCGTTCACGCTTCGCTTCATGTCCGTGACTTCCTCCGGGCGCTCATCGATGAGGAGGATGATGAGGTAGACTTCGGGGTGGTTGATGGAAATGGCGTTCGCTACGTCCTTGAGCAAGGTGGTTTTACCGGTCTTTGGTTGCGAGACGATCATGCCGCGCTGTCCCTTTCCGATGGGAGCGAAGAGGTCCATGAGCCGCGTGCTGATGCCGCCGCCTCGGGTGCTCAATTTGAATCGTTCTTGCGGGAAAAGCGGCGTTAGGAACTTGAAGGGAACGCGATCGCGCACCCATTCCACCGTGCGTCCATTGATGCTGACAACGTCGATGAGGGGGTAGAACTTTTCACCAATGCGGGGCGGGCGGATTTTCGCAATGACGGTGTCGCCGTTTTGCAGGGAAAACTGCTTGATTTGGCGGTTGCTCACGTAAATGTCGTCCGGTGAGTTCAGGTAGTTGTAGTCCGCCGAGCGCAAGAAGGCGTGGCCTTCGGTTTGAAGTTCCAACACGCCTTCGGCTTCGAGGATGCCGTCGAAGTTGAATCCGTGCTCGTCCGGTTCGCTGATGAACTTGTCACGCGGTTGGCGGCGGTTGTTGCGGTCGCCTCGATCATTGCGATCGTTGCGGTCGCCTCGGTCGTTGCGATTGTTGCGGTCGTTGCGGTTGTTCCGGTTCGTGCGTTCGTTCTGATCGCCTGACTCCGTTCGGTTTCCGCGTTCGTTCTGCTCCGTGCGGTTTCCGCGATCGCCTTGCTCGTTGCGGTTGTTCCGGTTTGGGCGCTCGTTCTGATCGCTCTGGTCCGCGCGGTTTCCCCGTTCGTTGCGGTTGTTCCGTTCGTTGCGGCCTTTCACCTCGTTGCCTCGGGGTGCCCGGTTGTCGGATCCTTTCTCGTCCGCCTCGACGGATTCAGGAGCCTTTGCAGGTGATTCCGCCGCGGTGTTGGAGGACTCGGCTTGTTCGGCGTTCCGCTGCCGACGTCCGCGCCGTTCGCGCAAGCGGTCGCCGGGTTTCGAAGGCTCCGCTGTGGATTGCTCTGCGGTGACGTTGGCCTTTGCTGCTTCCGCGGGGACGGCTTTCGCAACGGGCGCAGCACCATCCGTGGGAGCTGCTTCGGCCTTGGGGGCTGTTTCGGCTTGTGCGGCTTTGCTCGGACGACCGGGGCGGCGGGCTGGCCGCTCGGCTTTCGGCGCGTCGGCCGGGGCAGCGGCCGCTTCTGGGGCAGCGGCTTGCGGCTTGGGAGCCGGCTTGGGCTGCGGAGTTGGACGCACCGCTTGCTCGTCGAGGATGGAGTAAACCAAATCCTGTTTCTTCAACTTGTCCAAGCGCTGCACGCCCAGTTTTTTCGCGATTTCACGCAATTCGGTAACCTTCTTACCGTTCAGTTCGATGATGTCGTACATCAAGGGGATTAATCAGAAATTCCTAAATAGAGTGGGAGCGTGGAATGATTCCGGTGCTCATGCGCTCAACTGGGACCAAACAGCAACCAACGGCTCCCAAACGCTCCGCAATGATACGCAAACTTTTCCATCCACCGAATGGCGTTCACCGGGGGCCCAATTCGACGAGCTCCATGTGTTGGATTTGGCCTCCCTCCACCTCGAAGCGCAGGAGCGTGCGCACCTTGTGAAACCCGTGCACGCCCGCTGCCCCCGGATTGATGTACAGCCCGCCCCACGACGCATCGCGTTGCACGCGCAAGAGGTGGCTGTGGCCGCAAATGAAGGCCTCGGGCCGTTCGCGCTGAAGGAGGTTGCGGACCCCGCTGGCGTAGCGATCGGGCCGCCCGCCGATGTGCCGCATCAAGAACTGCATGCCCCCGCATTCCCAGCGCCATTCCTCGGGGAATTCCGCGCGGATGCGGTGGTCGTCGATGTTGCCATACACCGCCCGCACTGGCGCCACCTGGGCCAAGGCGTCCGTCACGTCCAAGGAACCGATGTCGCCTGCGTGCCAGATTTCATCCACCCCGCGGAGGTGATGGAGGATGCGGTCGTCGCAATGGCTGTGGGTGTCGGAAAGCAGGCCGATGCGCATGGCGGTAGTTTGGGCATGCAAGTTGCGGCTTTTTTGGCCCAAATTGCAGCCATGTTGAAGCCGCTTCTCACCGCGATCCTCGCCGCCACCCTCGTGGCCCATTCATTCGCCCAGCCCACCCTGTCCAGCGAGGACAAGCGGGCGGGCAAGGCCTACGAAGCAGGGCTCGAACATTACCTCCACGGCCGCATCGACGATGCCTTGGAATCGATTTCGGCCGCGTTGAAGCGGGATGCAGCGTTCTTCGAGGCGCACATGCTCAAAGGCCAAATCCTCGACGAAGCAGGCTACCCCGATGCCGCCGCCTCCGCTTACCTCGAAGGGTACGCCCTTCATCCTGAGCGCTTTCCGAAGGGGCGGCTCCGCCTGTGCCAGCTGCTACACCGATCCGGCCGCTACGATGAAGGCCTCGCTGCCCTCGGTGTCGCACAGGGACTTCCCGGTTGGGAGCCCAGCCCGGAGTGGGATGCCGTGACCGCCCACCTTCAGTTCGCTTCCCAAGCCATCACCGCTCCCGTCGAACTCATTTCCCATCCGCTCGCAGGAGCCGTCAACACGCCAGCCCCAGAGTATTACCCGGCCATGACAGCGGATGGTCAAACCCTGTTGTTTACCCGCCAAATCGGAGGGCGCACTGCCTTCGAGGGCCAGGAAGACTTCTTCACCGCCGTCCGAATCGGTCCCGACGAATGGGGCAACGTCCAGCCCCTGCGCGGCATCAATACGCCTTACAACGAAGGCGCACCCACCTTGCAAGGGGACGGGAAGCGGCTCGTGTTCACCGCCTGTTCTACGCTTGAAAACGGCTACGGACCGCGGACGGGAGCCGGTTCGTGCGACTTGTTCGAGGCCGACTGGAACGACCGCAGTGCGGCATTTGACCTGGGCCACAACCTCGGCGCCCCCAACACGTCCGCGTGGGAGAGCCAGCCCTCCCTTTCGGCAGACGGCACGACGTTGCTGTTCGTGCGCGCCACCCGAGCAACGCGCGAGCGTCCCGCGCAACAGGACATTTACGAGGCCCATCGGTTGCCCGATGGCACGTGGTCATCCGCCCGCCCCCTCGCCGGCCCGATCAACACGCCGGGCAGCGATGGCAACCCCGTTTTGCATCCGGATGGCAGCACGTTGTATTTCGTTTCGGACGGTCATCCGGGGCTGGGCGGCCTCGACCTGTTTCGCAGCGAGCGCCAGCCCGACGGCAGCTGGGGCGTCCCCGTGAACCTCGGGTACCCCATCAACACGCACCACGACGAAAGCAGCGTCCTCGTGACCCCCGATGGACGTTGGGCCTTGTTCGCCACCGATCGCGACGAACCGGGCAACCTCGATTTGTGGGAACTGAAGCTCCCGGACGAATTGGTGGCGAAGGAAGTGCGGGTGCTGCGCGGGCGGGTGTACGACGTGAAGAGCGGCTTGGCCGTCGCGGCCACTGTCGATGTCGTTCGGCCGGATGGACGGGCCATTGCTCGGGTGCAGTCGGCTGCCGATGGCGGCGGTTTTGAACTGCCCATGCCGGAAGGCGATGCTTTGCGGTTCCGCGTGGACCATCCGCAGTATGCCTTTTATTCCGAGCTCGTTTCGTGGGAGGAAGTGGATGCCGATCGCGAGGTGGAAATCGGGTTGACGCGCTTTGAAGTGGGCACGGTGCTGATGCTCAAGGATGTCCGATTTGCCTCGGGGTCTGCGGACTTGGAGGCCGTTTTCCAGCCCGAGTTGGAGCAATTGGCGGCCTTGTTGTTGGCCAACGAAGAGCGGGTCCAAATCATCGGACACACCGACGACCGCGGCAGCTCCACCACCAACCAAGCCCTCAGCGAAGCGCGAGCCGAAGCCGTGCGCGCTTACCTCGCAGACAAGGGCGTTCCGACCGAGCGCATGCTGACGGAAGGGCGGGGCGACAGCGCTCCCATTGCCACCAACGAAACCGAGGCGGGCCGCGCGCTGAATCGACGAACAGAGATCGTCGTCATCGAGTGACGCCCGACCACCGCACGCCCACTTCCCATTGCCGCGGAGCCACGGGATTGTAGTACTTGCCACCAAAGGCATTCACCTGATACCAATCCGAATGCGCGCTGTTGGATGCATTCAGCACCCCAACCCGAAACGTCCACGCCGCGACCCGATAACGCACCGCCGCATCCAACCGGTGAAAGGCCGGCGACCAGTCGGTCCCTGCATTGTTCAAGGGCGAGCGGTCGTTCCAACGCCACCGCGCTTCCACGAACCACCGATCCTTCTCGTACACGGAGCTCGCACCGGCCGCGTGCAACGGGGTTCCCGGCATCGTGAACGGAGCCGACGAGGCCAACGCAACCACTTCGAACCGATTCCAGGTCGCCCAAGCCCGCAGCCGCCAATTCCCCACCTTCCCGCTGCACGCCGCTTCCATGCCGCGCATGTTCAGGACGTCGGCATTGGCCATGACGGGAGCGTCGTTGGCCCCGGGAGTGAGGGAGATGGCATCGTCGACGCGCTGTTGGAACGCCGAAAACTGGGCCGCAACTGGGCCGCGATCCCACGTCATGCCCGCTTCGAGCGCTTGTCCCCATTCGGATTTCAATTGGTACGCTGCGAGTGAATTGGGATCCACCAGTTCGAATGTGGTGGGGATGCTGACGCCCGTTCCCCATTCAGCGAATCCCTGCAGGTGACGCCCCAAGGGGACCGAAACGCCGGCTCGAGGCAAGAACCGAACTTCGCTGAATGCTTCATGGAACGGGAGGCTGTCCCGGACCGTTCCGAGGGTCTGCCGGTGAATGCCGTTTGCAGCTGCGCCCGCGTGCCAGGAAAGGCCGCTTGAGCGCACTTGGCGCACCCCGGCCGTGGTCCAGCCCCGCCCCGTCGTGCTGGTGACGTCGTATCGCGTCACCGGACTGTTCCATTCAAATTCCTGCAGCGCGGTTTGGTCGCCTTGCCCGATGGCTTGAGCGTGCCACGACCACCGCGCCTTGGGCGTTTCGCGCAGGAGTCCCTGGCGCGCCCACCGAATGGAAAAGCCGCGCCCCTGTTCGTATTTGTCACCGTTGAAGAAGGGCGTTGTTCCGAAGGGGTTGTGTTTGTCGGTGAAGGTGGCCAGGACCCAGAGTCCTTGGTCCGGGTGGTTGCTGCGGGTCGAGCTCCAGCCCAACGCGGCCCGGCGTCGGGCGACGTGGGCGTCGTATTCGGTTCCGGGGGCGGCGGTAGGGGAGGATGCGTTTTGGTCTGCGTCCAAGCTACCGGGCAACTCCCACCACCCGTCGAACAACCCCAGCCAAATGTGCTGATCGCGCTGCGGCCCTTGCATCCGATGGTGAAGGCTCGCTTGCCACTTTCCATTCGCTTCCTGTGCGCGATACCCGGGATGCTGACTGGCCAAAATCGAAGCCGCCACCGCCCCATGCGCCGCATGCGCCGCCACAAAATGCGCTCCACCCGAACCCGCAGCACCGGCCCCCAACGTCGCCGCTCGCACCGCGCCCGACGTGGTCGCCTCCCGAGAATGTGCCCACAGGGCCCCCGCATAGCCCCCACCCAACACCGCTCCGGTGGGGCCCGTCATGGCATCCAGCCCACCGAGCAGTTCGGGGTCCATCCACTCCATCGGCGTTTCCCCGTCGGCAGTCGTCAGCACGAAACCATCCAACAGCAGGAACACGTTGCGCACCCCAAACGGCGAGCGCAACGAACTCCCGCGCATCCGAATCCTCCTCGATCCACCCGCTCCCCGCGTTTCCATCTTCACCCCGGGAACCTGGTTCAAGGCAGCCTCGAGGTCGATCGCATCCCGCACGTCCTCCGCTTCAATTCGGTGAACGGTGGAGAAGACCGGAACCGTCGATTGAACCGTGGCCACCGGAGAGGCCTCCACGCGAACGGTGTCCGTGGGGCCGGCCGCAAGCAGGGTCCCAGCCCAAAGGGATGCTGCGAACAGCCCTCCGGTCACTGGACGGAGAAGGTCAAGGTTTGGGTCCTATTTCCATCCGTGATGCGGAGGAAGTAGGGCCCGCCGCTCCACGCGCTGGTGTTGATGGTCCACTCCGTTTTCTGCACGGTGCCTGCGGCTACGCGCTTGCCGGAAAAGCTCACCACTTCCCAACGCGCATTGCTCGACGTGGAGGGGCATTGAACGGTAAGCATGCCGGAGTTGGGGTTGGGGAAAGCGGTCAATTGAGGCCCCTCGGGCACCCCTTCGACGTTGGAGGCGAACGCCTCGTTTTTGAATTCCTTGATGATGTTGGGGCCGCTACCCGGATAGCTGACGCCATTGAAGGCCACGTAAACCGAACCGGTGTAGGGGTTGACGGCCACGTCGCGAACGCGCTGGTTGAACGATGAGAAGAACTGCTCTTCGGATTCGATGGACGTGCCATCGGCGTTGAGGTGCAGCACGCTCAAGCGCTCGTAGGCGCCGCTCAGTCCTCCGAGGACCGCCATGAGCACGCTGTTCTGCCATTCCGGGATCGCCGGGTGATCGTAGTACTCGATGCCATTGACGGCCACGCACGGCGTCCACGCCATCAGCGGCTCGGTGACGTCGTTGGCCGCACAGAAGGCCTGCTCGCCGAGGGTGTTGCAGAAGCCCTGCACGTCGGGCCAACCGTAGTTCCTGCCCGCGGTGACGATGTTGAATTCGTCGTCGCTGTTTTGGCCGTGTTCGGAGGCGTAAATCAGGCCGTTGGGGCCGAGTGCCAGTCCTTGGGTGTTGCGGTTCCCGTAGGTGTAGACGTAGCTGTCGGGGAAGGGGTTGTCCGCCGGGATGCTGCCGTCGAGGTTGAGGCGGAGGATCTTGCCCTGCAACGAGTTCAAGTTGGGCGCGTTCGATGAGGTGCCCAAATCCCCAGCCGTCATCAAAAGCGTGTGGTCGGGCAGCACCAAAAGCCGGCTCCCGTTGTGGATCCCGCCCGCGCCGAGCGTCAAGAGCACCTCTTCGTTCACGAGGGCGCTGCCGTTCCAATCGAATGCGCTGAGGCGTTCTTCACCGTTCCACCCGCTTCCCGTGCAGTAAACGAGGTACACCTTGGGAGTGCTATCCCAATCGGGGTGCATCGCCATGCCGAGCAATCCGGGCTCACCGTTGCCGCTGTTCATCACGTTGAGCGAGAGGACCGTGGTGTAACTGCCGGTGGTCGGGTCGATGCGCAACACTTCACCGGGGCGGGTCGTGCACCACAGGTGATCATCCGGGCCCCAGAGGAGTTCCCAAGGCAGGTTCACGCCGGTGACAAGGTCGGATTCGGTCAGGGTCGTGTTGCCGACCGTCCAGGTTTGGCCCCAAAGCGTCGTGGCGCTCAGCAAAGCAGCCGCGGAAAAAAGGTGGAAAAAACGCATCATTTTTGGCTTCAAATCGTTTCAGCAGTATGCCGAATTTAGCAACAAACTCCTACCGAATGCACCGAGCTTTTTTCTTCCTGGTCGCGACGACCGCTTTGAGCGCCTGGAACGCGGCGCTTCATGCCCAAACTCCGGACTGGATGTTCGCCCTCGAAGGCGCGTACATTGGGCGCTATGAGGTTCCTGATCCTTCCGGTCTTAAGGACGAGCTGACCTCGGATGCGCGGTTGGATGGCCGGCGCAATTTGAGCGAAAACGGGTTCGTGTTGCAGTGGATGATCGAAGGCGAATCGGGCGTCGTGGAGACCCTGTCCACGTGGCATTGGAAGGAAGGCCAAATGTGCGAAACGGAAATAGTAGGCGGGCGCCCTGCCGAAGTTTGTTGGCTCCTGCACCGCCAAACCGACCATGCGGTGGTGCTCCGCCGAGGCGGTGATTGGGAAGGACAGGCCATGCTGTTCGAACGCACGGTGGAACGGCTCCCCGGACAACTCCGCATCACCGACCAACACAACAACGGCGACGGAACCTGGCGCTTCCACCACGGCTTCGTTTTCGAAGAAATGAAACCGGAAGCCTCCAAGCGTTAACGCCCGACCGCCACGGCGCTCCAGCCTGCAAGCACGCCCGCTTCCAGTTCCCCCGCGAGGATGCGGCCTGTGGCATCGACGCGTTGGGGCTCCGGTCCCTTGTTGATCCACACCTCCGTGACTTCCCCGAGGTAGTGCCGTTCGATGCGGATCACATCGCGATTCACCACCTCGTATTCGGTGTCCCCGTACATCAAGCTCATCCGCTCGGCTCGCAGGTGGGCCCACGTCGAGGCGTGATCCCACGTTCGCTGTTCGTCCTCGTTCTCGAGTTGGAAGCGCATCATCTTGCGGTTGTCGGGATCGTTGCCTCCCACGTCGGCGTATTCGTCCCCGTAGTAGAAACACGGAACCCCCGGAATGCTGAACAGGTAGGCCGTGAGGAGCCGCATCTTGGCGTAGCCTGCCTTGCCGTTGTGCTCGATGTTGCGCGTCCATCCGGCCTGTTTTGTGTCTTCGTCGAGGGCAACTGAACCGTCGGCCAAGGAAGTAAACCGCGGGCGGTCTTGGTTGCCCGTGATGTTGCCCATCAGGTGATGCGCGCCGTACGTGTCGAGGCTTTGTTGTGCCACGGAGACCAAGTCCTCGAAGGAGGCGGAGTCGTCCGCAAACGCCACCACCATCGCGTCGTAGTGGTTGAAATCGAATTGGGCATCGAGCATTCCGCTGGACAGGTAGGAATGAATGAGTTCTGGGCTGCCGTAGGTCTCTCCGATTTGGAAGACATTGCGGTTGCCGCCGGTTTCGGCCTTGATTTTCGCCGTTAGGCTGCGCCAAAAAGCCTCCGGGATGTGCTTCGTCGCGTCGTGCCGAAACCCATCGATTTCGGAATGCTGGATCCACCACACCGCACTGTCCGTCATCGCATCCACCACTTCGGGACGGGAAAAGTCCAGCGTCGGCATGAACGTATCGAACCAGGTGGTCAAGCGCTGCTCGTCCCAAAGTTGCGTGTTTTCTCTCCCGTCCGGCAGGTACAACGACGTGGCCCAATCCGGGTGCTGCTGGTAAACCGGGTGCTCCTGATGCACATGGTTCGCCACATAATCCACCAGCACGTTGAGGCCGTGGTCGTGTGCGGTTTCCACCACTGAGTTGAATGCTTGAAAGGTGCCAAATCGGCGGTCGGTTCCTGTTGAACGAACCGGCCAATAGCCGTGGTACCCGCTGAACGCACTCGTCACGTCCGTGGACGGATCGGACCACCAACCAAAGGCGCTGTCCGGATTCGGCACGATGGGAGAAACCCAAACCGTGTTCACTCCCAAGCCCTCAAAGTAGCCCCGTTCCACCGCTTGCTCAAGCCCCGCAAAATCGCCACCGTGGTGGTTCGCTCGGGGATGGATGCGGGGGTCAGCAACGGGGCCGTCGTTGGAGGGATCGCCGTTCGCGAACCGGTCGATCATCAGGAAGTACATCGCCATCGCTTGGCGATCGTCGCGGGTGAGCCGCTCGGGGTCCTCGATGGGCACCCCCCATTCCAAGGGAATGAGGACCATCGGGCTCACCCCGTGTTCGTTGGCGACCCAAAGCCGCAAATGGGACCGCCTCAAGCCGTAGGCAGCAGCGGGCACCCGAACCTGTGCCCTTCCCGACGCATCGAGGGAGGAGGAGGCGTACAGGTGGTTGTCCCACCAGCCGAAGAGCCGAGCTCCTGGGGTGCCTTCGAGCAGCAAGTCGTGAACGTGTTCGCCCGGTTCTTGACGGACGGCAACCCCTTGCGGGGCAGGGCCCGGTTCTGGAACCGAGAGGATGGAATTGAAAGCACCGAAGCCATTCGGGCGTTGGGGGACGCCGGGTTCCGCTTGCCATTCGCCGTGCAGGCGCACCTGGTAGGCGTGTTCGCCGGGAGGCAAGTGGAACACCGCGCGGTTCCGGCCATCGGGCTGCGCCAAATCCACCGGTGCCCAACCGGTGAAGCTGCCTTTGAGCTGCGCCTCGCCGATGTCCTCGTAAAACGGCCCCAACTCGTAATCGATGCGCTGGAGGCGGGAACGGAGCACGGGCACGTCACGCGCCGATCCATTGACCCAGAGCTGCATAAATCCCAGGGCCAACTTGGGGGCTTGGGTGATGCAGATTTGGCCTTCCACCACGTCCAACTCCGATCCATCCTCCCAGGTGGCCCGCTCGAGCGACTCGGACGCGAGCAGGAAGTCGGAAACGGGAATCCACGTCGTGTCCGGGAGCAGGCTCACCGGATGCCAAGGCAGCGCATGGGGCGCGCGGTTCGTGGAATCAACCAGGGCTTCGGGCGCTGAGCCGCAGCTCATGAGCACACCGAGCATCAGCAAGGGAAACAAGTGGCGCATGGGAAAAGGCAATGAAAACGGGCGACCGGAGCCGCCCGTTTGATGGGAATCAATGTGGATTACTCGCAATCGAGGAAGCTGATGATCTCAAAAGGAGGCGGTCCGGGAGGGTAGTTGAAGCCTGGACGCACGATGTAGTACCACAGTTCCTGCAGCTCTTCTCCTTCCGCCAGGACATCGGCGAACAAATCTTCTGGGATGAAGGTCATCCGGAACTTGCCTTCACCGATGTCTTCCATTTGGAGTTCGGGCGTGTTCACCACGTCGGTCAGTGCCACGTATTCGTAGCTCGTGAACAAATCCACTTTGCCCAAGACGTACAAATAGCATTCGTCCGACCCCATGTTTTGCAAGCCCTCGAAGGTTTCTTGTGCGTTGTCGTAAGTGATGCTCAAAAAGTCATCGTCTTCCCTCAACTCCGGGAAGATGCACATCCGCGCGGAGCACAGCTGGGGAATGATGTCGACGTGCAGGTCTTCGCTCTTGGCTTCGAATTCGAAGCCGTCCATCGGTCCGCCGTTTTTGAGTTTGGCCAAACACGAAATGCCCAACGAAAACAGCTGCGGCCCGTCCACCCCATAGTACTCCGTGGGGACGAACGTCATGGAATACAGCATGTTGCCCACCTTCGTGAGCGCCTGATGGTCCGCCGAGTTGTCCCAATCGCCGTTTCCTTGAGCGGGGCCCGCAGGCTGCCACGTCCAGAGGTAAACCGTGGTGTCGGGGAACGCTTCGAGGATGGCCTTCAGGCCGTTGTTTTGGATGCCGTCCTCCGATTTGCTCATGTCGATGTAGAGCGTCATTTCGGAATTGGCGTCGGTGGGAGAGGGCAGGACGTAGGCTTTCTGGGCCACAACCGAACCCGCGACCAAGAGAAGTGCACTGGCACTGAAAAGTTGCTTCAACATCTTGAAATCAATTCTGGCGGGTGAATGAGAACGTGTACACCACGGTCGTGGTGCCGGAGCAATCCCGGCGGTACTCGATGTTCAACTCGTTGTCGAACGGACGGATCATTCCGCCGAGGTTGTAGACCAACGTGTCGGTGGAATAGAGCTCCAAATAGGACGGATAGGCCGGGTCGTCAAACGACCACGTTCCTCCTTCCCCGAAGTAGTTCTTGCCCAGTTCAAGGGCAACATTGTACGTGCCATCAGCCGCGAAGTTCAGTTCAAGCGGCGTGGTCACCCCGTCGATGTAGAAGCGGCTCAAATCGCGCACTTCCTTGACGGGGCTGTTCAGGTCTTGCTGGGTAAAGGCGGTCAACTGCCACGTGCCAGTTATCCCTTCCACTTTATCGAACGGCTCCCCCAATTCACCGGTGATTTCCGGTTTGCAACCCGCAAGTACGACGAAAGCGGCGAGCGCAGCGAACGCCCCAAATTTCATTGATTGTTTCATGGCTTTCATTTTAGAGGCATCCGCCTTCTTCGTTCAACACAAATCCAGCAGCGGTGGTCTCCGAATTGGAGAACTGCAACAGCATGCCGGGGCAATCCCAAGAAGCGCCTCGGATTTCAATGGCTTCGCCCATGACCCCGCGGCGGACGAGTTGGTCCGTCCACTGGCCTTCGCACACGGTTTCCTTCCGGAACTCGTCGCGGGCCGCATCGCGCACCTCCGTCGCAGTGGCATCTGCCGACAACGGATTGTTCCCCACTCCAAATGCTCGGTCGCGAATGGCGTTCACGTCCGCAATCGCGGTGCTCATGTCGGTTCCCAACTCCGCCAGCGCCTCGGCGCGCAACAGGTGCAATCCCGTCAAGTGGACCACGGGCACATTGAAGTACTCCTTGTCGTTGAAGCGGTTGCACAAATAGCGCGTTCCGGTGTTCGTGATCCACGCCGAGCGCGCATCGCCGCCGCCCGACAAGCTCATGAAGAAATTGAACTCTTCACTGAAGCTCAATTGCGGCGACGGGTTGTTGTCGCTGCGAAGGTTGTCGCGGTACCACGTGCTCCGGTTGTCTTGAATCCGGCTGATGATGCCAAACACCGTCTCCGGATTGACCACATCCGCCTCATACCGATCCAAATCCGTGTCCAGTTCAAACGCACCCGAATTGATCACTTGCGTGGCGTAATCCGCTGCCGCTTCAAAGTTCAGCATGAGGAAGTTCACCTGGGCGAGGTAGCCCAGCGCCGAGTACTTCGTTGCGTACACGCCATTCGATTCCGGCAGGTTCGCCGCAGCGAATTCCAGGTCCGCGAGGATGGCAGCGTACACATCGCCCACGGTGGCACGCGGCAACGGCTCCTGCGAAGTTTCGAGCCGCAACGGCACCCCGAGGTGGCTGTTGTCCGGCGTGTACCCGTATGGCTGCGCGAACAACTTCACCGCGCCCCAATGGCAGACCGCCCGAACGAAGCGCGCTTCGGCTTCCATGCGGTTGCGCTCCGCCTCGCTCAAATCGCTCACGAGTTCGAAGTTCTCGATCATCACGTTCGACCGGTAGATGGCGAAGTAGAAATCGGTGTAGGCCCCGCCGTTGATTCCGGTGAAGAACGTGGTTTCGCGGTTGTAAACCGCATCGAAATCGAGGCTGTTGTCGGGAGAACCGAAGTTGTCGCCTCGGAGTTCGTTGATGATTTGGATGCGCCCTCCGTAGAGGTTGCCCAGTACATCGTAGGAGCTGACGAGCAAGCGTTGCAGGTCGTCCGCTGTGTTGATGGCATCTTCGGCCAAAATCACATCGCCCGGCTCAAAGTCCAGCAGGCGGTCGCACGAAGCCAATCCCATCAGGAGCGCTCCAGCGAACAAAAGGTTTCGGAGTTTCATGGTGTAAGGGATCAGAAGTTCGTGGTGAGGCTCAAGGTGAAGGCGCGCTCTTGAGGCGGCGTCAAGTAGGTGACGTTCGGGCTCATGTTGCGATCTTGCGCGTTCTCAAAATCCCGCACGACCTCGGGGTCGAGCCCCGGGAAGTTGGTGATGGTGAACAGGTTGGTCACGTTGAATGCGATGCGGAAGCTGTTGAAATCCCGGCCCACCGCGGAGAAGGTGGGGACGTTGTACCCGAGGGTCACGTTCCGCAAGCGCAAGTAGGACGCGTCGAAAACGAAGAGGCTCGTGTTCCACCAGGGGAAACCAGCAGGCAGGCTGTACGTCGTTTCATCGAGCGTCAACCGCGGGTAGGTGGCTTCATCGCCGGGTTGGCGCCACCGATCGAGGATTTCCGTTCGCATGTTCCAGCCGGACACCACGCCGAGTTGCCGCTTCGCCGAAGAATCGAAAATCTTCGCTCCCACGCTGAAGGTCGCCAACGCACTCAAGTCCCAGTTCTTCCAGCGGAACGTGTTGTTCACGCCGCCGATGAGGTCCGGCAATCCGTCGCCCACGTACTTCCGGATGTCGTTGTTGTAGTCGTACGTTTCGTTTCCGTCCAAATCCAGGTAAACGGGCAACCCGTTGTCGGGGTCGATGTGGCTGTGCTCTACGAGGTAGAACGATCCGACCGGCTTGCCCACGATGACTCGCGAGTCGTTCGTTCCACCGCTCACCGCATCCGGCGTGTAGTTGCCGATGTCCACGAGTTCGTTGTAGTTCCGAGCCAAATTCAAATCCGTCGTCCACTCGAATGCTCCCACGAGGTTCCGTGACTTGATGGAGAACTCCAGACCGCGGTTCAAAATCGTGGCGACGTTGTCCCAGTAGTTCGTAAAACCGGTGCTCGCCGGGGTGCTCACGTTCATCAAGACGTCTTTCGACAACTTGTGGTACGCAGCGAGTTCCATCGTCACGCGGTCTTCCCACAACCCCATTTCCACCGATGCATCGAAGGTCCGTGACGTTTCCCACTTCAGCGCAGGATTCTCCGGTTGCAGCGGGAACAAGATGGAGTCCGCGGCGTACGTGATGCCGTTGTCGCGGGCGGAGTAGGTGCCAAACCGCGCGTAGTCCGGAAGCGCGGCGTTCCCGGTTTTGCCCCAGCTCGTCCGCAACTTCAAGAAGCTCAGCTTCTCCGCGTTGAACCAGTCCTCGTCCGAAATCACCCAACCCGCTGAAAGCGAAGGGAAGAAGCCATAACGGTTGTCGCGTCCGAAACGCGAACTGCCATCGACCCGGGCCGTTCCTTGGAAGAAGTAGCGGTCCTTCAACGTGTAGTTGACCCGACCGAAGTACGACAGGAAGCTGTGCTGGCTCGGGTTGTTTTGCGTCCGGTTCACCTCCGTCGCATCCGTCAGCAGCGAATCCACCTCGAATACCGGCCCCGTTACATCGGGATAGAACAGGCTGTAGCCGTAGTTGTCCGTGCGCTGGAATTCCGTTCCTAGGAGGAAGCTCAGGCTCTGCGTGTCGTCGAGTTCCAAGTAGTAATCCGCCGTCGCGCTGGTGTTCCAATTGAGCACGTAGTTCGCGTAGCGGTTCGCACTGCCCAAATCCGTCGTGATGGACAATCCGCCCGGGTTGTACTGATCGTCTCGCAAGTGCAGGTAATCGAAGCCTCCGCTGACCTTGATGTTCAAGTCTTCGATGGGGTTGACGATGACTTGCACGTTGTTGATGGAACGGTTTTCCGTGCTCCGCCACCGCTTCAGTTCGCGCACAGCTGTGGGGTTCTTCGTTCCGCCCCATTCATCGAACCACAAAAAGTACTCTCCGGCTTGGTGCAGCGTGTCGCCGCCCGCCGAGATTTCCGCTTCGTCGTAGTAGACGGGGTAGTAGGGGAGGGCGTTCGACATGGCATCGCCCAGACCGCCCGACCACGCCGCATCGACGCGGTTGTTGCGGCCTTGGCTCAACGAAGCGCTCGCCATGACGGTCATCCAATCGGTGGGCGTGAAGTCGAAGTTCGCCCGTCCACTGATGCGCTCGTAGCTGTTGCCGCGCAGGTAGCTCTCGTTGTTGTCGTAGCTGATGCCCCCGTAGAAGTTGTAGTCCTCACCGCCTTTGCGTGCGCCGAAACTGTAGGCATGTTTGACGCCTGTGCCGATGGTTTGGTCCACCCAATCTGTATTGGTTCCCAGCGCATTGAGGTAGGCTTCCTTGCGCGTTTCGGGATCGTCTGCGGCGCTCGTCAAGTTGGGGAGCCAAACATAGCCCGTTCCCCCGTCGTTCTCCCACGCCTCCTGCCGCAGCGCCAGGTACTGTTCGGTGCTGAGCATGTTGGGCAAAGTGGCCGGTGTGGCCAGTCCCGCGCGCGAACTGAACTCAAAGCTGGTGCCCTTGCGGCCGCGCTTGGTGGTGATCAAGATGACCCCATTCGCCCCGCGCGATCCGTAAATGCCGGTCGCGGCGGCGTCCTTGAGGATTTCGACGCTCTCGATGTCGTTGGGGTTGATGGCGGCAAGCGGGTTGTTGTTCAATGCCCCCGAATTCCCGCGCAGGAAGTAGTCCTGCGTGATCGGAATGCCGTCGACCACGTAAAGCGGGTCGCCAGCCGCCGAAACGGAAGCTACGCCCCGGACTCGGATGAGCGATGGGGCACCGGCGATGCCGGAAGATTGCGAAACCTGGACCCCGGCTGCTTGGCCTTGCAAGGCGGCTTCGAAGGACGGGGTTTGGACCGCGGTGATTTGCTTCGAGTCGACCGAGGTGATGGAACCCGTCACTTCTTTCGCTCGCTGCACGCCGTAGCCGATGACCACGACGTCCTCGATCATCACAGCGTCCTCCTTGAGGCGCACGTTCAGTTCGAGCGTTTGGCCTGCGGTCAGTTCGATCTGGCGGGTTTCCTTCAGGTAACCGATGAAGGTGAAGTCCACGGTGTGTTTCCCGGGCGATAGGTTCAGGGTGTAGTTCCCGTCGAAATCGGTGAACACCCCTTTGGCGCCGCCGTCTGCCAGGACCGAAGCCGACGGCAGGGATTGGTTGTTGGCATCGGTGACCTTGCCGGTGAGGGTTTGGCCCCAAGCCCACGAAACCATGGCGCACCCCAGAAGGGTGAGGATGATTTGATTGCGCATGATGTTGGTTTGATGCCACAAACTTAGTGAGAAGGTGTCATTTCTACACCTTCTCACGCCGGCATTTATTCACCGGATATCAAAACCGGCTGGGAGAACCGGTTTTGGCCTTGCTCAATGACCAGGAAATGCAGGCCATTCGACCAATTTACGCAATCCAAACGACCGGTCATTTCGCCCGCTCGGTAAGCCGTTCGATCCTCCTCCACGACCACCCGGCCCTGTGCATCAAGGACACGCATGCGGTACGGCCCCGCTTCCGGCAACGTCATGCGGTACGAGACAACGTCGCGCGCGGGTTGCGGCCACGTGCTCAGTTCCGCTGCGTACGGGGCGAATTCTTCCACGTCCAGGAGCTGGACCGGGCATTCCACAGGCTCGTCCAAATACACATGGTACTCACCCGGAGCAAAGGATTGCGTCGCGAACATGTCGGTCACCTCGATGGCCTCTCCCGTGAAGTAGTCGTACCACGTACCGGTGTGTGAGAATCCCGGGGCCATGTCGATGGCTTGGGTGTGGAAATTGGCGGCCACCACGGCATCCATTTCCGGGTGATACAAAAGCAGGCGCTTGCCGTATCCGCCCACATCCCAGGTGAAATCCGTCGTGCTGAACGTCGCGTAGTTCCTCTTGAGGTGCGCGAGGCCTGCGATGACCTGGTGAATGTTGTAGCGCTGCGGGTTCGCTCGGTAGTCCCAGCGCACCGGTTTGGCTTCCACGCGGCACGCTTCGTTGACGGTGACCCCGTCGGAGCAAGTGTTGATGCTGTAATCGTAGCCCAGCTCCGTGAATTGCCAGAGCATCTTCGGTCCCGGCAGCGGCACGTTGAAGCACTGGATCGCTTCCATGCGACTCAAGGCCGTTTCGAGGTCCGTCGCGTCGTAGCTGCCGTTGGAAGCGCCGAACTGCAAGTTCTTGTACATCAAGCGCTCCTCGTCATGGGATTCGGGGTAAGACACCGCGCCCATTTGGTTGAATCCGTGCGCTTGGTAGTTCGCCCAGCCGAAGTCGGAGGGGTAGCCCATCGCCGCTTCTTGGTAATCGTGCGTGGAGTTCGACCAAACCATGAACCCGTTGTTCGTCAACACCGTTTCCTCATTCATGTCGCACCAATGCTCCAAAATCATGTAGACGCCGTCGTCCACGCTCCACATGTGGTTGCCGTAATCCAGGAGCAAGTTGATGCGGGACTGGTCGTAGCTTCCATTGCCGTTGGGGGTTTGGGACATGCCTTGCGAAAAGTCCAGGCGGTACCCGTCCGCGTGGTACTCCTCCACCCAATGCTCCAAGAAGCGCTTCGAGAATTCCTTCGTCGCCCCGCTCTCGTGATTCCAATCGAAGAACCAATTCAGCGCGTGCGGCGCTTCCACGTTGAACCACGGGTTGTTGGGAGCGGGCGCACCGTTTTCCCAGTACATCTTCAAGAACGGATTCGGCAAATCTGCGTGGTTCAAGACCACGTCGAGGATGACGGCGATGCCGCGGTTGTGGCATTCGTTCACCAACATTTTGAACGCCTCGGGCGTGCCGTAAGCCTTGTCCAAGGCGAAGTAGAAGGTGGGGTTGTAGCCCCAACTGTCGTTCCCATTGAACTCGTTTACCGGCATGAATTCAATGGCGTTGATGCCCAAATCCTCCAGGTAATCCAAGGTGTCTAAGACCGCCTGAAACGTCCGCTCTTCCGTGAAATCCCGCACGAGGAGCTCGTAGATGAGCAGGCGCTCTTTCGCGGGGCGTTCGAATCCGCTGTCGGTCCAGTTGAATTCCGCTTGCGCCGTTTGGAGCACCGACACCGGCTCATTCGAGGTCAACTGCGCAGGGAACGGAATGAGGTCGGGGTACGTGGTTTCGGGAATCCACGCATCGTTCCACGGGTCGAGGATCTTCTCGCTGTAGGCATCGGCGACGCGGATGTCGTCGGGCAGAATGTGGTATTGGAAACGGTATTCCTGGCCCGGGGTGAGGCCGTCGATTTCAATCCAGTAGCGGGTCGCATCTGGGGTTCGGGTCATGAGGTAGTCCAAATCCAATTCCCAATCGTTGAAATCGCCCACCACGAAAACGAAGTCCTTGAACGGCGCGTACAGTTGCAAGCGGACCGACTCGTCGCTCAGGTACGTGATGCCATCCAAACTTCCCGCAGGAACGGGCGCAGTCGGCGGCGTTTCGGGCATGACGTGGACCACGGCTTCCGCACTCGTGGTGGCTCCCGCACCGGAGGTGGCCGTTAAGGAAAGGGGGTAGGACCCGCTCGCCACCGCTTCGAACGTGTGGCTGATTTCCGTGCCCGTGGCCGTCGCCACTTCGACACCGCCGATCGTCAAGGAAAGGTCCGCGCTTTCGGAGGTCAGGCCTTGGATGTCAAGGGTTTCGCCGAGGTTGAGCAAGGCCGTGCCGTTTTCTGGCGTGAGGAAGGACGCCGAGAACGAGCCGTCGCTGATGCCGTAAAAAATGTCCGAGCCGTCCGCGTTTTTTCCTTCGAGGGAGCCGTTCGCATTCCGGAAGACCATGGCGATGGACTCGATTTGTTCGCCGGCGTTGAGGTTGTAAAACTGGCTCAGGGTTTGGCCTCCAAAATTGAAGCTGTGGATGCCGTTGCCCTCCGGGTTCATCACGGCCGCAGGATCGGCCACCCCCCAACTCGTCTGCACGTGCTGCCAATCGCTCGGCCCGCTGCTCACCGACGTGATCACGCCCGTGTGGATGTACACGGGGATGACTCCGATCAATCCGCCGGACCCCAGGTTGCTGTTGTAGTAGAGCGTCACTTGGTCGTCTTGCGTGGGGAACGCAGGTTCGGTCCAAACGATTTGGCCCAAGCCGACGAGGGCGGAGGCGACGAAGCCGAAGAACAATGCGGAGGTGCGAAGGTGATGCAACATGGTGGTGCGATTTTCTTGGGGCAAGTTAGCTCAATTTGGTTCGTGTATCAATTACACTTAGTGATTCAGTGCATCAGCAGCGGCGCATGCAGGCGGCGGCCAGAGCGATCGAGCCACGCTGCGAAATAGGTTCCTGCGGGCAGTTCGCCGGGTGCAGACCAAATGCCATCTTCGATGCGCCCGACCACTCGTCCCGCCAGATCTCGGATGGCTCCAGAACGGGCATTGGGGAAGGCGATGACCGATCCGCGTGTGGCGGGATTGGGGTAGGGGGAGGCGGTGGCCTGTGGCGCCGTTCCGAGGCCGTTCGCCGCTTCGTTGGGCGCGTCCGGAGTGGGCGGAGGATCGGTCGTTCCGGCACAGGCCGTCCACGGGCCGGTGCCGTCGGGAACGCGGGCCCAGCTGACGTTGGGCGGCATCGCGCTCCAGCTCGTGTGGTCGAGCACGCGCGGCGCCCCGTTTTCCATGGTCATGACGTACAGGTCGTCGCCGTCCGCGTCGAGCTTGAACGGGGCGTGAAGTGGGCCTTGCTCGGGGTCGTCGTCGCACCAAATCAGGAGGTGAGATCCGGGGTCGAGCGTGACGTTGGGGAGGGGCCAGCGCTGCGGTTCCGTAAGGCGGTTCGTGAGGTAGTGGTTGCCGAGGTAGCGGGGCGCGTCCCCGACGACCGTCAATTCCACCCAGTCCCCGTAGCCGCCGAAGGCGTCGGCGAGGAATGAGTTGTTCAGGGGCATCACTTCGTTCAGGCGGATGCCGAGGTCTGCGGGAGCGGTCCAAACGGTTTGGGGCGTGCACGGCGAAACCCGGACCGCACCGTCGGTGAAGGCGGCTTGGACTTGGACGGCGGCCTGCACCGATCCGGCGACCGGGATGCTGGCTTGGTAAAGCCCGTCGGCGTCGGGGTCAGAGAGGGGATGGGTTTGGCCTGCCCCTCCGTCCTCACTCACCCACGCCTCCACGGAAGCGGCTTCCCCGCTCACCCGGGCTTCCACCTGCAACACGCCATCGACCACCGGCCCCGTCGTCCACCCCATCACCCACCCCGGATGCGGAGCCTGCGGGTCCAGCTGCAAGTCCGCCATGGCCGCACGTCCCCCGACATATGGAGCGATCCCATACGGAATGTGCTGCCCATAATTCGCGCTCACCGAAGCCGTAAAGTCCTCGAAATCAAACCCGTAATCCAACGGGTAAAACGCATCCTCCTGCGCCGCATCAAGCGCTTCGGCCAACCACGCCGAAGAACGCGCCTCAAACGCCTCCACCGTGAACCCCGCCCCGAGCAAATCCCGCATGTGCCAGGTGAACAAATCCCGGTACAACGGCACCCCCATCAACCGCGTATACAGCGGCCGGTTCTCCGAAGTCCAGTTGTACGGGGCCTGGCTGATCCACTCCCCAAACCACTGCACGCCCAACGTGTTGTCCACGTCATACGGCACATAGGTCAGCCGACCATCCTCCATGCGGGCGTACAGGTAAAAGTTGTTCTGGTTCCCGATGTAATTGTCCCAATGCCCGACGAGGATCTCCGCTGCCGCGACCCGCAAGTAGGCGTCCACGTCGAACCGGTCTTCCACAGCACACGGCAATTCCGCATCCGAGGCGTTGTTCAGTGCGTCGATCAATCCCGCCAGCGCGCCGTAGTCGTCGGCGGCTTCGTTCGTTTTCAATTCGTACACGCGGGTCGAGGACCAGCTGGGCGTGTATTGGTAGTCCTCGCCGTCCGGCCCGTTGTACAGCAAGTTCGCGGGATACGTGCACTTCCACAAATTCCCGTGGGCGTTCGGAATGCGCTGTTCCAGCCATTCGCCGTCGATGTGCTCGACGTTGGTGTACAAGCCGCGGTAGGCGCCGTTGATGTAGAGCTTTACGTGGCTGACGCGGCTGCTCGGCACGCCGTGGTCGTTGAAAAAGGCGTGAACGTTGCGGGCCCGCATCATGCTGACGTCGTTGTGCTCGCCGTTCAGGTTCAATTTGTCCAAACCCTGCCAATGAGCATCCTCGTCGAAGCGGTCGAAACTGACCTTGAACGACTTCTTGCCCGCCGTCCGGGACGTGTTGCCGCGCAACCGGAATCCCACCTGTTCCACCGTGTCGACCAGCGATTCTGAAACGTATACGAACGTGGCCGGGTGCTCGTAATTGGACCAAACACTGTCCGGGTGAAACAACGCCTCTTCCGCACCTGCACTCAGCGTGATGCGCACCTCCGCGAGCTCGTCTTGGAAAGGAATCACCGGCTCGGGCGTCGTCCATTGGCCGTTCACCCGAAGCGCCATTCCGAAAACGAACCCCACCGCCAGCGCGCCCCTCATTCTTCGATGGAGTCTGGGGAGAACGAAAACAGCTGGGCGGGCTTGTGCAGCACCCCCGTTTGTTTTTCATCCAGCGGCACCACGTGGCTCATGCGCTTGACGTTTTTCCGGAAATTCCGCTTGTCGAATTTCTTGTCGAGTACGATCTCGTGAAGCGTTTGCAATTGGCTGAGCGTGAACTTTTTCGGCAGCAATTCGAAGCTGATGTAATGGCTCTCAAGTTGCTCCCGCAGCGTGTCGATTGCGCAGGTCACGATCGCGTTGTGGTCGAAGGCCAAATCCGAAATCTCCCCAACATCGACCCACTTCGTACTCCCCGCAAACGAAGCGGGCTCGGGCGTGAAGTCATGCAGGCTCACCAGGCCGTAATAGGCCACCGTGAGCACGCGGGCCTCCGGCTGGTTCCGAAACGATTGCAGCCACGACTGGTCCTTCGGTTGGCGCACGCGGTTCGGGTCCCCAAACGCATGAAACTGCTTCATGTACACTCCCTCCAGCCGCGTCAATTCGTACAACACCCGCTGCGCCGCATTGTCGAGGCTCTCGTCTTGCAAAATGAGGTCACCGGGCAAGGCGGTTTGGATGGAAGTCAGGGCATCGCCTTCCTTCGCGGGGTCGCGTTGTTCAATCAACAGGACCTTCAGCCCTTCATCGTCGTAGCCGAAGATCACGCAGTCGACCGATACTTGGAGATTCGCAGGAGTCATCTTGCCAAATGTACGCAATTCTCGGTCGTGGGTGTATCGGATACACTTAGGGGGTGGAGGGGATGCGTTCCGTGCTTAACTTCGCGCCGCATCCGGAAACGCCATCCGGGCCTTTTGTCAAAAATCATGAAGAAAATCGCAGTGCTGACGTCGGGAGGCGATGCCCCCGGAATGAACGCCGCAATCCGAGCGGTGGTGCGTACGGCCGTATATCACGAGGCCGAGGTCGTGGGGGTCTTTCAGGGCTACCAGGGCTTGGTGGACGGGGACTTCAAGCGCCTGCACGTGCGGAGCGTGGCGAAGATTTTGGGGCGTGGGGGCACCATCCTGAAGAGTGCGCGTTGCGAGGCCTTCCGCACCGAGGCGGGCCGGGCTCAAGCCCACGCGAACTTGCTCCGCCACGAGGTGGACGGGTTGGTGGTAATCGGTGGCAACGGCACGTTGACGGGCGCCCTGCACTTCAACCGCGAAACGGGGTTTCCGGTGGTGGGGCTTCCGGGCACGATTGACAACGATTTGGCCGGCACGGATTACACCATTGGATTCGACACCGCCACGAACACGGTCGTGGAAGCGGTCGATAAGATTCGAGACACCGCCGACAGCCACAACCGCCTGTTCTTCGTGGAAGTCATGGGCCGCGACAGCGGATTCATTGCGCTGCAAACGGGCATTGCCACGGGAGCCGTGGCCGTGATGACTCCGGAAACCGGCATCACCATCGAAAACCTTGTGGAGATCCTCGACAAAGGCCAAGCCTCCAATAAAACCTCGAGCATCGTCATGGTGGCCGAGGGGCATCCCGAAGGAGGCGCGTTCGAAATCGCAAAAAAGGTGCACGCCATTTCCAGCCATTACGAAATCCGCATCACGGTGCTGGGCCACTTGCAGCGCGGGGGCGACCCCAGCTGTTTCGACCGGGTCCTCGCGTCGCGCTTGGGCGTTGCGGCCACGGAGGCCTTGCTCGACGGCAAGACCAACGTCATGGCGGGCTTCGTCAACGACGCGGTGGCCTTCGCGCCCTTCGAAACGGCGATCAACAACAAAACCCAGTCCCTCCAGGACGAAGTGCGCATCGCGCAAATCCTTTCCATCTGATTCATTGAACACAACACATACCTGACCATGAAACGCATTGCCATCAACGGTTTTGGCCGCATCGGCCGCCTCGCCTTCCGCCAACTGCAAGGACGTGAGAACGTTCAAGTGGTGGCCATCAACGACTTGACCGACGTGGACACGCTCGCCCACTTGTTGAAGTACGACAGCATCCACGGGCGATTCGACGGAACCGTGTCGGTTGAAGGCGGCAATTTGGTCGTCAACGGCAACGTGGTATCCATCACGGCGGAGCGCAATCCGGCGGACTTGCCTTGGGGCGCGAATCAGGTGGACGTGGTCATCGAGAGCACCGGCGTGTTTGCCGATGCAGAAAAGGCCTCGGCTCACTTGACTGCTGGCGCGAAAAAAGTCGTCATCAGCGCACCCGCTAAGGGCGATTTGAAGACGGTGGTGTTGGGCGTGAACGACGACGTCATCACGGCCGACGATCACATCATTTCGAACGCATCGTGCACCACGAATTGCCTCGCGCCGATGGCCAAGGTCCTCGACGACCACTTCGGCATCGAAAGCGGGTTCATCACCACGGTCCACGCGTACACAGCAGACCAGCGTTTGCAGGACGCTCCGCACAAGGACTTGCGTCGCGCCCGCGCTGCGGCGTTGTCGATGATTCCGACGTCAACGGGAGCTGCGAAGGCGGTGGGCTTGGTGTTGCCGCAATTGGCCGGTCGCTTGGATGGCTTGGCTGTTCGCGTTCCCACTCCGACGGGATCCGTCACGGATTTGACCTGTGTGGTGCGCAAAGGAACGACGGCAGAGGAGGTGAACGCGGCCATGAAGGCGGCAGCGGATGGCCCGATGAAGGGCATCCTGGAGTTCACCACGGACCCCATCGTTTCAGTCGACATCGTGGGCAACACGCACAGCTGCATTTTTGACTCGGAATTGACGAAGGTCAGCGGCACGTTGGTCAAGGTGTTTGGTTGGTACGACAACGAAGCCGGTTATGCCACGCGGGTGGCTGATTTGGTCCAACGCATCTGATTCCTCAACCTCAGAAAGCAGCGACAGTTTTGAAAATCCTCATTGCAGACAGCGGCTCGACCAAATGCGATTGGTTGTGCATCGACGAAGCGGGCAACGTCATCACGGAGTTCCATACCATGGGCTTCAACCCGTATTTCCACAACGCCGATTTGGTGGAGGAAAAAATGCTCGCTGCTCCGAAGGCAGTGGAACTTGCCGGTGAAATCGATTTCGTCTATTTCTACGGTGCCGGCAGCAGCTCCGAGTTGCTGTGCAGCATCATCCGGGAAGGGTTGGAGCGCGTATTCAAACAAGCGAAGGTGCACGTGGGCCACGACCTC
>ENA-OUOG01000256-OUOG01000256.1-marine-metagenome-genome-assembly--contig:-NODE-256-length-70655-cov-5.120349_pt1 | contig 70655 bp, 62 predicted proteins | sample MGYA00248635_ERZ508505 | MGnify/ENA primary metagenome ERZ508505 (study PRJEB26176, sample SAMN06267871) | marine metagenome | isolation source: Saanich Inlet, British Columbia, Canada | place: Pacific... | reverse complement strand
TGTATCATAAATCTCAGCTCGTGGTTGCCGTCGAAAAAATGCCTTTTCGTAAAGTGCTGAAACCGCTTTTAGGTGAAATGGCCATCGATTTAGGCGGCACAACTGGTACTTTAGGAACTCAGGATGATAGAGCCGTATTTAGTCATCCTAACAAAAAGATCCAAGTTGCTCCTGTGATTTGCTGGGAATCAGTATTCGGAGAATATGTTACGGAGTATGCGACGCGTGGAGCCGATTTTCTAGGCATAATAACCAATGATGGATGGTGGGGCGATACCGATGGTTACAAGCAGCATTTTGCATACGCCCGCTTAAGAGCAATCGAAAATCGAAGAGCCGTGGCGCGGTCGGCGAACACAGGAATTTCGGGTTTTATTGATGCAAAAGGAACGCCCTTACAGTCGTTGGAGTGGGATGCGGCAGGCGCGCTGCGACAAAAGATTTCCATAAACAGAGAGGCGACTCTTTACCAGCAAGTTGGCGACATTATTGGCCGAATTGCGCTCTTTTTAGCCGTGATATTCTTGATGTACGCATTCGTTCGCCGCCGCATCGGATCAAAAGAATAACCCGCCTCGATAGCCTATTGAAAATTGAAATTCTAAAATTCAAAATTGCAAGGTCCAATCCCTACCTTTGTATCTGCAATTAGTTGAATTGGTAAAACCAACATAATGAGTACGTACGACGTAACCGTAATTGGATCAGGACCTGGAGGATATGTGGCAGCTATTCGCTGTGCCCAATTGGGAATGAAAACTGCTATCATTGAAAAGTACAATAGCTTGGGAGGAACCTGCTCGAATGTAGGATGTATCCCTTCAAAAGCGCTGCTCGATTCATCCGAGCATTTCCATAATGCCGTTGCTCGATTCGAAACACATGGTATTGATATAAACGCGCCCAAGGTGAATATGCCTCAAATGATTGAGCGCAAGCGCGGAGTGGTTAAAGGGAATGCCGATGGTATTGCCTTTTTAATGAAAAAGAACAATATCGATGTACATACCGGTGTCGGTTCTTTTGTCGATGCAACAACGCTTAAGGTGACCGATTCGGACGGTAAGGAATCCGAAATTAAAACGGAAAAAGTAATTATTGCCACGGGGTCGAAACCCAATTCCTTGCCCGGAATTGAAATTGATAAAGATCGCATCATCAGCTCTACAGAAGCTTTAGAGCTTCAAGCAGTACCAAAAGAAATGATCGTGATCGGTGCAGGAGTGATCGGACTCGAACTCGGTTCCGTATATCAACGACTCGGAACCCAAGTGACCTTTTTAGAATACGCCGATAAAGCGATTCCCATGATGGACGCGGCAATGAGCAAAGAGCTTACGCGCTCTATGAAAAAATTGGGCGTTAAATTTCACTTTAGCACGCAAGTGCAAACGGCCGAAAATACGGGGAAAGGGGTTAAAGTAACCGCGGTGAATAAGAAAGGAGAGGATGTCACCTTCGAAGGAGATTATTGCCTGGTGGCAGTAGGGAGAAAGCCTTATACGGCCGGACTCAATCTAGAGGCGGCCGGAGTCAAAATGGACGAGCGCGGTCGAGTAGAAGTAAATGAACACCTTCAAACCAATGTAGAAAACATCTACGCCATCGGGGATGTGGTGAAGGGCATTATGCTCGCACACAAAGCTGAAGAAGAAGGAACAATGGTCGCTGAATTAATGGCCGGACAAAAGCCGCATATAAATTACAATCTCATTCCGAACGTGGTATATACGTGGCCTGAAGTGGCGTCTGTAGGAAAAACAGAAGGGGAATTGACGGAGGCCGGTATCGAATTTAAATCCGGATCATTCCCGTTTAAGGCGAGCGGGAGAGCAAGAGCTTCCATGGATACGGAAGGAATAGTGAAGGTACTTGCCGATGCGCAAACAGATGAAATACTTGGAGTTCATATGTGTGGCCCTCGCGCAGCAGATATGATTGCCGAAGCTGTAGTGGCTATGGAGTTTCGCGCAAGTGCAGAAGATATCGCTCGTATGAGCCATGCACACCCTACCTACACGGAGGCAATGAAAGAGGCTGCTTTAGACGCGACCGATAGTCGCCCTATTCACCTGTAAGGAGTGATTCGTCAGGTACATACGTTTGCTGTAGATAACCCGACGGAATGGAAAGAAAAGCTGCTGCTCTGGACTCAAAAGTTCAGGGCAGTTTGCATTTTAGACAATCATAACTATCGCTATCCAGGACCATTCGAGGCCTCCTTCGAATACTTGGTGGGTGCGGAGTCTGTCGGTGAATTTACGTCGAGTGAAGGGAGTACATTTGGTCGACTGGAAGCTGCTTTTGAAGAAAATCCCGATTGGTGGTTAGGTGGTTTTAGTTACGATCTTAAAAATGAATTAGAGGACCTGCGGTCCGATAATACCGATGGGCTTCATTTTCCTAAAGCGCGGTTTTTCGTGCCGAAATATTTATGGCTTCTTAAAAACGATTGCCTCGAACTTCATTTACGAGAAAAGGATTCCGTTGATTCCAAAAAGCTCTTTGACGAATTATCCGCCCTTGAAATTCAGCCGACCTCCCCGAAGAAAGCAGAGGTCGAATCCAGTATTAAATGGCATACTCGGATCAACAAGCAATCTTATTTAGAGAAATTCGAAACGATTCAAGAACATATTCGCCGCGGTGATATTTATGAAATGAACTTCTGTCGTGAGTATTTTGCTGAAGGGGTTCATTTAGATCCAAATTCATTGTATGCGGAGCTGCAGAGCAGAACAAAGGCACCTTTTTCGGCCTTTTGGCGCTGGAATAGCGAATACGTCCTTTCTGCCTCGCCAGAGCGTTACATAACAAAGAAGGGGAGTACTGTTCTATCGCAACCCATAAAGGGCACGGCTACTCGTTCTCTCGATCCTGTGGAGGATGAAAGATTCGCGAATACACTGCACGAGAGCAGGAAAGAGCGCGGCGAAAATGTAATGATCGTCGATTTGGTACGGAATGACTTAAGCAAGGTCGCATCCAAAAACTCAGTCGAGGTCTCGGAGCTTTTTGGTGTTTATTCCTTTCCCACTGTTCATCAATTGATCAGTACCGTTCAATGTACCTTGAATGAAAATAATTCATGGGCACAAGCAATAGAAGCCACGTTTCCCATGGGCAGTATGACCGGCGCACCAAAAATTAGCGCCATGAATATTATCGAGTCTGTTGAAGAATCGGCTCGAGGTTGGTATTCAGGTGCTTTGGGTTATCTTCATCCTTCCGATAAGGAAGGCGCAGGTCGCGCAGCTGACTTCGATTTCAACGTAATCATCCGATCTTTGATTTATCGATCCGACCTAGGTTATTTGTCGGCACAAGTGGGCGGCGCAATCACTGTGCTTAGTGACGGTGAAGAAGAATGGAAAGAAACAGAGCTAAAGGCCAAAGCATTGCTTGCCGCGGCGAATGCTGCGGTAAACAGTAAATAATTGCGAAGCAATGTCGAGATGAACGATTAATGATCCACTTAGAAAAGCATATCGAAGAATGGTGTCAACGGGAAATGAGCCCCGATGCAAAAATATTGATAGCCGTGAGTGGCGGGGTAGACTCTATGGTTCTTGTTCATTTACTTAAGCCACACTTCCCAAACCTTCAGTTGGCCTATGCCAATTTTCAGTTGCGCGGAGACGAATCTGCAGCGGATGAAGTTTTTGTTCAAGAGTTTGCGCAAAAGAATGGCTTAACCCTCCATTGGCGTCGATTTTCACCCGAGGAATTGACCGATCAAAGTGAGGAATCCGTGCAAATGTGGGCGCGTCGTAAACGGTACGACTGGTTCGAATCAGTGGTGCGCTCCGAGAAGATTCAACACTTACTTACAGCGCATCACCGCGACGATCAGCTTGAGACCATCTGGTGGAACCTTATGCGAGGAACGGGCGTGAGCGGATTGCGAGGGATGCTTCACGATCAAGAGTGGGCCGGACAAACTAAAGGCTTAATAAGGCCCTTATTGAAGATCGGAAAACAAGAAATTCTGAAGTACGCTTCGTATTATTCGGTTCCTTATCGCGAAGATTCGAGCAATGCATCACTTAAATATCAACGCAATAAATTGCGTAACGTAGTTCTTCCAGAAGCGATGAATATGCAACCGGCCTTGAGCGAGAACATCACCAGTTTTGCGGACAGGATGCGCGATCTTGAAGCCATTCTGAATAAACGCATTTCCGAACTGAAAGAGCGTGTTGTGCATGAAAAGGAAAATTGGATTGAGATAGAATCAGAACCCATTCAATCGTCGGAAGCACCTGCAACGCTTTGGCACGAATTGCTTCGCCCTTATGGGTTTACGGCATTGAAGGATATTATTCGGGCCGTTTCTGAGGCTTCCGTTGGCGCTCGATTTTTTAGCGAACAATATCGTTTAACGGTTGATCGCGGCAAGGTCGTCGTAGATCGTAGAACGGATGAAGAGCACAGCCAGTATCTCTGGGAACAAGAAGAGCCGTTAAATAAGCCGCTTGTTCTCCGCGCTGAAATAAAATCGCGTCGTGAAATGGATATCCCAAATCATCCAGATAAAGCGGCTTTAGATTTCGATCTCCTTCAGTTCCCTTTAATGTTGAGGCGATGGCGACCGGGCGATGTGTTCAAGCCGCTAGGCATGACCGGAACTAAAAAATTGCAAGATTTTTTCACAGATGAAAAATGGAGTCGAACGGCCAAGGAAAATGCTTGGTTATTGTGCTCTGGAAATCACATTGTATGGCTCGTCGGCCACCGAATTGACGACCGATACAAAATTGGAGACGCCACGGAAAAGGCGTATCTTGTGTCGCTTTTGAAAAATGAATTAGAAAACTAGTCTACCGCGAATGCAAAAGCTATTTCTCTCCTTAGTCACCTTTGTTTTCCTTTCGATTTCGGCCTTCGGCCAGATTTTAGATCCAGTAGAATGGAGCTACTCCGTCGAGCGGATCAGTGATGACGAAGCCATTCTGACCTTCAAGGCAGAAGTTGAACCAACTTGGCATTTATACAGTCAAGATATTCCTCCAGGGGGATCTATTCCAACGGAGTTTATTTTTAATGAAAGCGACGATTGGGAGGCGATAGATACCGTATTCGAATACGGGGTTATGCACGAAGAGTATGACCCTAATTTCATGATGGTATTGAAGTACTACGAACTTCAGGTCGAGTTCAAACAGCGTATTAAAATTCTATCGACAGAAGACTTTAATGTTACTGGTGAACTCACGTTTATGGTGTGTGATGCAACCGTTTGTTTACCGCCGGAGTACATAGATTATTCCTTTCCCGTAAAAGGTAAAGTTGAGTCGAATCCAGCCCCGGAGAATCAGGCTAGCCGATCGCTTATCGGGATCTTTTTATTGAGTTTTTTAGGCGGTTTTGCTGCTTTGTTGACGCCTTGTGTTTTTCCAATGATTCCGTTGACAGTAAGTTTCTTCACCAAACAGAGTAAAACGCGCGCCAAAGGAATTGCGAATGCAATTATCTATGGTTTGTCAATTATAATATTGTACACGCTCATTGGCTTCTTGATCACCTTCTTTTTTGGTCCTGATGCCCTGAATGCCTTCTCCACGAATCCGTGGGTTAACATCGCCTTCTTTGTCATTTTGGTGGTTTTTGCCATTTCCTTTTTTGGTGCTTTCGAAATCACTTTGCCCTCTAGCTGGGTGAACAACGCAGATCGCGCTTCCGAACGCGGAGGACTAATCGGTATCTTCTTTATGGCCTTTACGCTCGCACTGGTCAGTTTCAGTTGTACGGGACCAATTATTGGTTCGCTGCTTTTCGAGGCTTTCAGTGGAGGTATACAAGGTCCACTCGTAGGGATGTTCGGATTTTCCTTGGCACTTGCGCTTCCTTTTGGCTTATTTGCTGCATTCCCAGGCTGGCTTAATACACTCCCTAAATCGGGAGGATGGCTGAATTCAGTCAAAGTAGTTCTCGGATTTGTTGAATTGGCTTTTGCCTTGAAATTCTTAAGCACGGCCGACTTGGTTTGGCAAGCGGGAATTCTCAAGCGCGAGTGGTTCATCGTAAGTTGGATTGCCATTTTTGGATTGCTCACCTTGTACTTGCTAGGGAAATTCAGACTGCCGCATGACAGTCCCATGGATAAAATTCCCGTATCTCGGTTGTTCGTTGCCATCTTTAGTTTGATGTTTACCATCTATTTAATTCCGGGCCTTTGGGGAGCACCACTTAAAGCAATTAGTGGATTTACGCCACCGATGTTCTACAGCGAGTCGCCAGAAGGATTTGGTGGAAGCGCCACAACCGTTGCTTCGACTAATTCGGATACACCAGATGGTGCCGATCCCGCTCACTGCCCGCACGGTTTAAATTGTTTCCACGATTTTGAAAAGGGAAAGGCCTATGCGAAGGAAGTAGGTAAACCCATCATGCTCGATTTTACAGGATGGGGTTGTGTGAACTGCCGTAAAATGGAAGAGCAAGTGTGGAGCGATCCACGCGTGTTGAGCCGATTGCGAAACGACTTTGTACTCATTTCTCTTTACGTCGATGAGCGCGAGCGCTTGCCGGAATCGGAACAGGGAATTTCAGAAATCACAGGTAAGAAAATCAAAACCGTAGGTAATTTATGGAGCGAATTTCAAGCGCTTCATTTCCAAACGAACAGTCAACCATACTACGTGGTTATTGGTCATGAAAGCATGGATGGTTTGACTGAACCTGCCGCGTATGATCCGGATATCGAGAAGTTTGTGGACTGGCTCGATCGGAGTAAAGCCGCCTTTAAAAAGTAAGTTTTAGTGATTAAAGAGCAACTTCTCGAAGCCCAAAAGGTACTTGCCGAGTTCTTGTCCGAAGATGAGAACATACAGCGTATTGAAGCCGCGGGAGCTTTGTTAGTGGATACCTTCAAATCGGAGGGTAAAGTATTGAGTTGCGGCAATGGCGGATCTATGAGCGATGCCATGCACTTTGCGGAGGAATTGAGCGGGCGCTTCCGAGATGATCGAGCTCCGTTAGCGGCGCTAGCTATCAGTGATCCTTCTTATTTAACGTGTGTCGCGAACGACTACGGATATGACGCTGTTTTTAGTCGGGCCGTGCAGGCCCTTGGAAAAAAAGGGGATATTTTACTCGCCATCAGCACGAGCGGAAATAGTGAGAATGTTTACCGCGCAGTACAATCGGCGAAAGAGCTAGGGATGAAAGTGATCGGTCTAACCGGGAAGACCGGAGGAAAAATAGGCCCTCTTTGCGATATCGAAATTAGAGCTCCACACAGTGATTATGCCGATCGAGCTCAAGAGGTTCACATAAAAATTATTCACTGCTTAATCCATTTCGTAGAGCAGCATGTGGAACGATGAAGTAAGTCCGCCCGAAGAGCGTTACCGTGTTCGAATGGATCGAGAAATAGTCGGATTCCTTCGCGTGATGAACGGTAAATCTAATTTCTTTTCGAGGGATGGTTTTTGGTGGACCGGTCGACCGCTCGAATTTAATATTCAAGATGAGTACGTCGGAGTAAAAGACAAAAACAATCAGCACATTTACGAATGGGATTTGGTCAAATATAAGATCGACCCAGATGAACCGTATAGAGAAGGCGCCGTGTTATGGCAGCCCGACCGGAATCGTTTCGTAATTCGCGATATCGAAGAGGATTTGTACTACCCGTTTGATGTTGACGGGCTTCAGATGTTCAATCCAATGCAACTAGAAGTGTTTAGCTATATGTTTATCAATCCTGATTTGCAGGAATTGTGGGGCTTGTCCGAGTGACGTCGTGCGGTTTAATTTGTACCTTCCGTAGACCTAAACCAAATCCAAATGAGTCAAGATCTTCGACCTACCTCGTGGTCTGATTTACAAGACCTTCTGTTCACCAATACCTGGGACGACCGGATAAATCGATACCGGTCAAGTTTTATATACCGCGGTGTCACCGATGCTAATTTCCCCCTGCAGTCGAGTATTCAGCGTTTGGGCGGGCCGTACGACAAATTGGAGCGGCATTTACTTCGAAATTTTCAAAAATACGCGCATCGAGACGCGGCACCAGGAAATAATATTTGGAATTGGATGGCAACGGCTCAGCATCATGGCTTACCTACGCGGCTGATCGACTGGACATACTCCCCTTATGTTGCGCTTCATTTCACTACAAATGATCTGTCAAAAATCGATGAAGATGGAGTTATTTGGTGTCTACATTATACGGAGCTAAATAAGTTTTTGCCCGAGAAATTGAGGGCCGTGATTGAGCAAGAAGCTTCGAATGCTTTTACAGCGGAAATGCTCGATCGGGTATGTTCGCGATTAGAAGTTTTAGATGAATTGGCCTCTGAAGATTTTATTCTTTTCCTAGAGCCACCCTCTTTGGATGAACGAATTGTGAATCAGTTTGCTTTGTTTTCCCTCATGTCCAATGCTACTTTACAGCTCGATGAGTGGTTAAAGCAACACGAGGAATTACATTATCGAATCATCATTCCGGCCGAGCTGAAATGGGAAATCCGCGATAAACTCGATCAGGCCAATATAACCGAGCGGGTACTTTTCCCCGGGTTGGGCGGTTTAAGCGAGTGGTTAAAACGCCACTACAGTTCTAAGAAATAATTTATCCGACTTTTTTAGAAAGGCCTAACGGCCCGATTTGGCCCCGAACAATCCGTTCTTTGGGGCATGATTGTAAAACTTCATTCGGCAGCATTACTCGGGGTGGAAGGAGTGCCTATTACGGTTGAGGTTAGCGGGGCGAAAGGGTGGAAATGGAATTTAGTAGGCTTAGCCGATAGCGCCGTCAAAGAAAGTTTTTACCGAATTAGATCGGCCATCATGCATACCCAGAAATGGCCGGGATTTCAGTTCACCGTAAATTTAGCTCCGGCCGACTTGCGCAAAGAGGGAACGTTGTACGATTTGCCGATTGCTCTCGGGGTAATGGCTGCCGCTCGTCGCATTTCCTCGATTCGATTCGATGATTATTTGGTTGTTGGAGAATTGAGTTTGGACGGGCTCATCCGCCCGGCGAAGGGCGTGCTTCCAATGGCCCTACTGGCGAAAAGGAAAAAATTAAAAGGAATTGTGCTTCCAAAGGCGAATGCACCGGAAGCGAGTGTCATTGATAATATTGAAGTAATAGGGGTAGAAAACCTGAATGAAACGCTCGAATGGTTCAACGGTACATGCCGAATCGACCCAACCCCATCCATTCCATTTTCTGCGTCGAATCGCCCTATTTACGGGCAGAACGACTTTTCCGATGTACGTGGTCAGGCCGCAGTAAAAAGAGCCCTTGAAGTGGCTGCCGCCGGTGCGCACAATGTGCTCATGGTGGGGCCTCCAGGTTCGGGAAAAACAATGTTGGCAAAACGACTTCCGGGAATACTACCGCCGATGACCTTAGAGGAAGCAATTGAAACTACTCAGATTCATTCTGTAGCCGGTAAAATTAACGGGAGCACTCATCTTATTGACCAACGGCCATTTCGACATCCACACCACAGTTGTTCGTCGGTTAGTTTGGTCGGAGGAGGGAGCTTTCCTTCGCCGGGAGAAATATCCTTAGCTCACCATGGGATCCTTTTCTTGGATGAATTACCTGAGTTCAATAGAGTCGTTTTAGAAGTCCTCCGACAACCGCTCGAAGATCGCGTGGTAACGATCGCTCGGGCGAAATACACGCTCGACTTTCCCGCCTCATTTCAATTGGTCGCGAGCATGAATCCGAGTCCGGCCGGACATTTTCCCGATGAACCCGGGAAAAGCGTAGTTACCCCCGAACAAATGGAGCGTTACTTGGCCCGAATTTCCGGTCCCTTATTGGATCGAATTGATTTACACATCGAGGTGCATCCCGTTTCCTTTGAGGAGCTAAATCACAGTGAAAAAGTAGCCTCTTCGGATGAAATCCGAGATCGAGTCATCGAAGCTCGAGAGCGTCAAAAAAGGAGGTATCGAGCCGTTAGGCTCTTTTCGAATGCACAAATGGGTGCCGCCGACGTACGCAAGTACTGTCGCTTAAATACTGCCGGTGAAAGTCTTTTGAAGCAAGCCATGAACCGCTTGGGATTCTCGGCAAGGGCACACGATAGAATACTTAAAGTGGCCCGAACCATAGCCGATTTAGCCGGTGCGGAGCATATAGAAATAAGCCATTTAGCCGAAGCGATTCAATATCGTAGTCTCGACCGAAAACTTGGGCAATGAAAATGCGTACTTTAGCAAAGTATGCGCCAAATGTCTGTTGAACGGATCGTTTTTTTAACGTGGATGGCCCTCTTGCTTTCCGCCTCGCTTTCTGCCCAAATTACTCGGGTACGCGGAACGGTGCTCGACTTCGACAGCGGGGAACCCATTCCATTTGCGAACGTTATTTTTCCTGGAACCAACCTAGGAACGATCACCGATTTCGACGGGTCTTTTGAAATTCAAACCGTTCAAAAAGTAGACTCTGTGGAAGCTACCTATCTCGGCTATCAAACCGCCGGAATTGCCATAGTTCCGGGAAAGGATCAAGAAATAAATATACGTTTGAAAGAGTCGTCCATTGCCCTTTTGGAGGTGGTTGTAACGGCCGATCCAGACGAAAAAGAAAAGGAAAATCCGGCACACCGAATCCTGCGCAATATATGGGAAAATGCAAAACAAAATTCTCCTAAGCGCTATTCGGCCTTCGAGTACAAGAAATACGAGAAGATTGAATTTGATATCAATAATATCGATGAAGAGTTTAAAAATCGCAAGGTATTCAAGCCCTTTCAATTCGTTTTTGAGTACGCCGATACCTCAGAAGTAAACGGGAAGGTGTTTTTACCTGTCTTCCTCGTCGAAACAGCCTCGGATTACTATTACCGGCAAAACCCCAAGATGGAGAAAGAGGTAATGACGGGAACTCAAAGTGCCGGATTTGACCAAAACGCGGGAGTACAGGAGTTCATGAAAGCGCTGTACCAAGATTACGACATCTACAACAACTACTTGCCCATTTTCGAAAAGGGCCTTGTTAGTCCAATTTCGAACCTCGGACTGCTATCTTATAAGTATTACCTCACGGATAGTGCTATGGTTGACGGAACGTGGCAATACAATATTCAGTTCATTCCGCGTCGAAAACAGGAGCTTACCTTTAAAGGGGAAATGTGGGTGCATGACTCTACTTGGGCAGTCACCAAAATGGATATGAAACTAAGTGGAGATGCCAATGTGAACTTCGTAAACGACCTGAGTTTGAGTCGTGAATACGATTGGTATCACGATTCCGTCTGGCTACTTTCGAAAGATCAAATTGTGGTGGATTTCGCCATGAATGAAAGCAAAGATGCCAAAGGACTTTATGGAACAAAAACCACGAGGTTTAGCGAATATATTTTAAACCAACCTCGACCTGAACCCTTTTACAAGGAGGAGCCTTTGGCCCGCGAACTAATGATCGCGAATTCAAATGATGATGTGTTTTGGGATGCACAGCGCCAAGAGCAGTTAACAGATAAAGAAAAGGGTATCTACAGCATGATAGATACGCTTAAAAATACTCCGGCATTTAACACTTATCTCGATGTGATCGCTTTTGTTTTGAGCGGTTATTGGGAAATGAACGGGTATGATATTGGACCAACTCTTCAAAGCCTTTCGTTTAACCCAGTAGAAGGTTTACGATTGAGAGTGGGCGGAAGAACGTATTTCGACCTCAATGATACTTGGCGTGTTTACGGGCATATTGCCTACGGAACGCGCGATCAAGTAATAAAATATGGATTTGGTGGAAAGTGGATGTTCAAGGACAAGAACCGACTCGAAGTGGGCGCCTTCTATAAATTCGATATCGAGCAAATTGGGGCTCGTTACACGACTACGGCAACACAAACGGGAAGCTTTTTGAGCTCTGTTTTAGCTAGAGAACCCTTTGATCGTTTGAGCCTCGTACAGGAGTATAAAACCTATTTCCGCGCGGAGTACGTAAAAGATTTACAAACCAAAATTGAATTGCGATGGCGCGAGATATACGGAGTGGGGAATAATGACTTTTCGGAAATCAATATTCCCGACTCTAAAATTGCGACTACTGAAATAGAATTCAACGCGATTTATAGGCCTGGTAAAAAATGGCTGGGAGTTGGTGTTGAGCGGAACGAAGTGTATTCACCGCACCCAACGTTCATTTTCAGTTATTCTTTAGGTCTCGAAGGTGTAATGAATGGGCAGTATGATTTTCATAAGCTTTATGCTGGTTATACCCAGCCCTTCCTTTTACCGCCTTTTGGCAAAAGTATTCTTACCCTCGAGGCCGGGAAAATTTTTGGGACCTTACCTTATCCACTGTTGGATATTGCTCCGGGAAATAACACCTATGCGTACACTCGTTATTCATTCAACATGATGAATTTTTTCGAGTTCACTACCGATCAATACGCTTCCTTTAATTGGGAACATCATTTTGTCGGACTCTTTTTTAATCGAATCCCTCTTTTAAGAAAGTTGAACTGGCGCGAAGTAATAACGGCCCGTGGAATGGTGGGTACCCTAACGAATGAGAATATTGCCTTAAATTCTACAGATGAAGCGACCATACGTGCGCCGGAACGCGGGTACTACGAAGTAGGAGTCGGCATTGAAAATATCTTTAAATTCATCCGTGTAGATGCCATTTGGCGACTTAGTTATTTAGAAGAAAACCCTCTTTCCGATCCACAACAATTCGGCATACGCGTCGACCTAGCAGTACGATTCTAATGGAACCATGTGAGCATTGTAAACAAGAACACGACGGAAAATTTTGCCCAAATTGTGGGGAGTCAAGAGGGCATAAGCGTTTGACGCTCAATATTATGCTCTTCGATTTTTTTGGGAGTTTCTTCAGTTACGATTCGGGCTTTAACAAGACCATGCACTTATTATTTGTGGATCCCGGTAAATTAATTCACGATTACTTGAATGGGATACGCAAGCCTTATTTCCATCCCATCCGACTCATTTTGATCTTCGCCACGATCAACGCTTTACTATTTGTACAGTTAGACCTTCTCGAGACGGTTGCTCCCGTGGATCCGACGGATGAGAATCAGAAGATCATCATGACCTATATGCAGGCCATTATGGGTCGGTATATGAATCTGTTCTCCATGGCAATTGTCCCATTCTTGGCGTTAATGGCTATGCTCTTTTTTAGAAAGTCAAAGTACTCTTACGGTGAGCACTTTCTTATTTTCACCTATCTGTACGCGATGGTTTTGTTCTTGGGAATTTTAGCGACTCCTTTCCAAGTGTTTTTTCCGAAGGCAATTGTTTTGCATTCGGTTTTAGGTTTTGGACTCACCGTGGTTTATATGCTCTATGGGCTTTTATCGGTATATAAGCCTTCAGTGCGAAATGTATTCGCTGGAATTTTCACCTATTTTACTGGTTTCTTCGTGTACATAATTGCCTTCATGATTGTTATTGGATTCCAAGTTTACTCGGATTACCAAAGCGGCAACCTTGAATTGCCCAGCAAGCATCGGGTGAAAAACAACTTAAGCGGCGGCTGGACTCTGCACTCTATGGACTTATTCAATGACTCTTTAAATACCTACGAGCCATTCTTAGGAGGTATGCAAGGAAATCTTGTTTACGATGGTAAAGGACATATGTCCGTTCAACTGCAAAGTGCAGACTATAATGCTTTCGAAGGTGAAGTGAACAACTTTACGGAGCGGAACAGTATGGATGCGCTAAAGCATTTGACGAAGAATTACGGTTATTCTGGAACGTATGTATTGCTTGAAGGAGATACGGTTATTGAGCATCATCGAGTATTTCATTCAGATCCAGGAGATGCGGGCTCAATTGTACAAAGGCGAATTTCCTATTCTAGTGATACCCTAACTTTACAGCCACTCGAAGAACAAAACGCCGGTTTTCGCCTTAAATGGGTGAAACAAAAATAACGTGGTACTACTTTCATTTTATCGTTTTCCCAAAAACCGACGTTGGTGGGCATTCCGTCAAATGGGCCTCACGGCCCGACGAATCAGCGAGCAACCTGTTCAACCTACTTTTAGTGCCTTTCTCGGTACCGGCGCTGGCAAGGGATTTAGCTGGAAACCCGACTTTCGGGTATATGCCCATTTAACCGTTTGGGAAAACGAAGAAGCTGCGAACCAGTTCTTGCAGTCCGACTTTTCTCGGGATTGGCAAAATGAAGCCGACGAATTTGGACACCTCGAATTATCTCCGGTAAAGGTTCACGGCCAATGGAAGTCGGTGACCCCTTTTGGTGTTCACGCGGTATATTCAAAAGGCCCTCTTCTCGTGCTCACTAGGGCGCGAATAAATACGAATCGTCTGGCCGAATTCTGGAGTAATGTCCCGAGAGCAAGCCGTTCGTTAACCGATAACAAAGAAGTCCTTTTTTCCAAGGGGATCGGTGAGTTGCCTTGGATTGAGCAAGCCACTATTAGTATTTGGCCGAGTAAAGATGCGATGGTGCGCTATGCTTATGAAGGAGACATCCATCGAGAAATTATTGTCAAAACACGAAAAAGAAAATGGTACTCGGAAGAATTATTCGCCGAGTTTATTCCCAAGGTGATTGCCAACCAACAATTCTTTCCGAAGAGCCTTACGGATGCATTACGCACGTTTAATTAGTAGTGCCCGCCGCAGCATTAACCCAGAATTTTCTTTAGCCATCGAAGCCTTGTTCCATACGGAGCGTAACGAAGGGGAAGCTCGAACCAAGTTGGTTTTTTTATTATTCCCTTCAAATGACTAAAAGCCTGGAATCCATGCACTCCGTGGTACGTTCCCATTCCACTAGCCCCTATACCGCCGAATGGAAGATGGTGATTCGCCATGTGAACAATTACATCATTGATTGCGGCATTTCCAAAGGCCATTTCTCGTACGACCTGTTTTTGCCTTTTTTTATTTTCACTGAACACATAAAAGGCCAAAGGACTCGATAGTTTCGCTATGTTCTTCAAGGCATCTTCCCAGTCAGAATAAGTTAAGACCGGTAAAATAGGCCCGAAAATCTCTTCCTGCATTACTGAATCGGACCAGTTTATATTCTGCAGAATATGCGGGGGGATATAGCGTTCATCTCGGTCCATTTCTCCGCCCATTACGAGGTCTCCATCCGAAACGAAATTTCTTAATCGATCGAATTGCCCCTCGTGAATTAAGCGCCCGTAATCGGAATTTTCTTTCGGATTTTCACCCCATTGTTTTAACACCTCTTTCTTTAAGGCCTTTAATAGCGCCTCTTTTTTACTTTCGTGAACGAGAATGTAATCGGGCGCTGTGCACGTTTGTCCGTTGTTCATGAATTTCCCCCATACTATTCGCCTAGCGGCGAGATCGATTCTCGCGGTTTCATCAATAAGGGCCGGACATTTTCCACCGAGCTCTAGCGTGACCGGGGTCAAGTGCTCGGCGGCCGATTTCAATATTATTTTTCCAACATGTGTACTTCCCGTAAAAAAGATGTAGCCAAACGGAAGTTTTAGTAATTCAGTAGTTTCTTCTACCGCCCCTTCGACTACAGAAACTAATTCTGGAGGGAAGGTGTCGCGCACGAGTTCTGCGATTACGGCACTTGTTGCCGGAGAAAATTCTGAAGGTTTAATGATTGCCGTGTTTCCGGCCGCAAGGGCGCTTGCCAAAGGCATTAAGGCCAATTGAACAGGATAGTTCCAAGGAGCAATAATGAGGGTTACTCCATACGGACTGCGTAAAGTGTAGTTTTTTGACGGGAAATTGCCAATACTATCAGGCACGTACTGCGGAGCACTCCACTTTTTAAGGTTCTTCTGCATCGATGTGATGTCATCTAGGATGAGCATGATTTCGTGCACCCAGCCCTCAAAAGCACACTTGCCAAGATCTGTTTGTAATGCCTGAAGTAATTGAGGTTCAAATTTTTTAACGGCCCGTTTAAAGCGTTTCAATTGTTCCTTTCGAAACGATATATCCAAAGTCTTTTTTGATGCAAAAAAAGCGCTCTGCGCTTCAAATTTCTCCGCTATTTTTCCCATGATCGAAAGATAGGAAATCAATTAAATCAGTTGCCGAAAAAAGGGAAATGCCCTGGATGTACAAATGTCTGTATCTAAAAATTGAGGGCTGTACGCTTAAATTTTATAGCTTCTACTCTCGAAAAAGAGTTATTCAGCATTATTAAAACCTAAATCGAAAGACTATGGAAGAGGATAATAAGATGGGCTTTGCCATAGGAGGAATGTTTTTTGTCGGATTCATGTTCGTTGGAGCGGGAATCGGATTTGTTTATCACGCCGTTCATATTGGCGGAGCCATAGGAATGGGCGTTGGGTTTCTGGCACTCGGAGCCACAGTGGCCTATTACAAAGGAAAGTAGTACACCCTTGAGAAGAGAGGCGGCCTTTTTGCCTCTAATTGAGTGTTCGGAACCGGAAAAAGTGGCAATTGCCTAGAAACACTAGTTAGTATCCGCTACTTTTGCCAACCATGAATTACCTATCCATTGAAAATTTAGCCAAGTCGTACGGAGAGCGCGTGCTTTTTGAAGACGTTAGTTTTGGAATAGACCAAGGTCAAAAAGTAGCCTTTGTTGCGAAGAATGGAACGGGTAAGTCGTCGCTGTTGCGAATTCTCGCCCAACTTGAATCGGCCGATTCGGGGAACGTCACGTTCCGAAAAGATATTTCCGTTGGTTTTTTAGATCAAGACCCGGATTTACCCGAAGAAAAAAGTATCGTCGATGCGATGTTTGACTCGGACGATCCCATTATGTTGGCTATTCGCCGATACGAACGAAGCGTGGAGCACCCAGAAGACGCTGAAGAAATGCAGGCAGCATTTGACGAAATGGAGAAGCTACAAGCTTGGGATGCTGAAGTTCGGGTAAAACAAATTCTGGGGAAATTGAATCTCGATCAAATTGATCGCCCTATTGGAACCCTTTCGGGTGGACAAAAAAAGCGGGTTGCCCTAGCTAAACTCTTAATTCAGAACCCCGATCTAATCATCCTAGACGAGCCAACCAACCACCTCGATGTAGAAATGATTGAATGGCTTGAAGAGTTTTTAGGGCGTTCGGAAGTAACCCTTTTCATGGTTACACATGATCGATATTTTCTGGATGCTTTATGTACGAATATCATAGAGCTCGACCAAGGTCAAATATTCAAGTATCAAGGTGATTATGCGTATTACGTTGCGAAAAAGTCGGAGCGTTACGAGAACCAAACCGCTCATGCCGATAAAGCGAAAAACTTATTGCGCAAAGAACTCGATTGGATGCGTCGCCAACCCAAGGCACGAGGGACCAAAAGCAAGGCGCGAATTGATGCCTTTTACGATTTAAAAAAGGACGCCAGCTTCAAGCACAAAGACGATAAGGTAGAGATGGAGATCAAGATGCAGCGAATGGGGGCTAAAATCGTGGAGCTGCACAACTTGAAAATGAGTTTCGGAGATTTACCCATTCTTAACGGGTTTAGCTATAACTTCAAGAAAACAGATCGCGTCGGTATTGTCGGAAGAAACGGGACGGGAAAAACCACTTTCTTGAAAATGATTACAGGGGCTATCAAGCCGCTAGGCGGAAAAGTAGTTATTGGTGATACCATAAAGTTCGGTTATTACAATCAGGATGGAATCGCACTGAAAGAAGACCAACGTGTTATTGATGTCATTAAAGATATTGCCGAGGTAATTCCTTTGACAAAAGGGCGTAAGCTCACGGCTGCGCAAATGTTGGAGCGCTTTTTGTTTTCCAGAGAAGAGCAATGGACCTACGTGTCGAAATTGAGTGGAGGAGAACGTCGCCGTTTGTATTTGCTCACAGTGCTCATGGCCAATCCTAATTTTTTAATTCTGGATGAGCCGACGAATGACCTTGATTTACTGACGCTCACCGTATTAGAAGAATTCCTTCAAGAATTTGAAGGGGTTATTATCGTAGTGTCGCACGACCGTTACTTTATGAATAAGTTGGTCAATCATTTATTTGTCTTTGAAGGTGGAGGAGCTGTAAAAGACCTGAACGGTAATTATACGGATTTCAGAGCCTATATGGCCGAAAAGGAACAACGGGAAAAACAGCAACGCAACAAAACCATTGAATCAAAGGTGGTCGTTTCGGAGCCGGCAAAAGAGAAGAAAAAGCTGAGTTATATGGAGCAACGTGAATACGATGCTCTGGAAGGCGAAATTGAAAAGCTCGAGCATCGAAAGGCAGAAATTCACGAGATTTTTGCAGCGGGTAATGCAGAAGGGGAGCAGTTGGAAGCGTTGAGTATTGAACTTGGAGCCCTTCAAAAAGAGATTGAAGAGAAAACGGATCGCTGGCTAACTTTAGCGGAATTCGCGTAGCATGAATACGCATCTCGCTCAGGCGTACATAAAGCATATGTTCACAGCGAGGAACGCGCATGCGCTCCATTCGCCTTACTTGTTCCAATTATATAATGAGGTGATTCGTGCGCGTAAAAACCCCGCGGCAGCACCCATTGAAGAACTCAGAAGTAAAATGTTACGCGACGATCGTTCGTTTGACGTGGTCGATTTAGGAGCCGGCAGCAAGGCAGGTCTAACCCAAAGTAGAGAAGTAAAACAATTGGCTGCTGCGGTAACCGTAGCTCCCAAATACGGCGCTTTACTTGCGCGATTGGTTGCGTTCTCCCAGGCTAAAAATATTTTGGAACTAGGTACTTCATTGGGTATTGGAACCTCTTATTTAGCTCTTGCGGAAGGAGTACACGTCACAAGTATCGATGCTTGCGGGAATACGCAAAAAGTGGCTCATGAAAATTTAAAAGGCTTAGGCCTGTCTAAAAGAGTCGAATTAGTCAATGGTTCATTCGACGCGGCACTGGATGATCTTTTAGAAGATGGAAAGAAATGGGACTTAGTATATGTTGATGGAGATCATCGATACAGCGCTACGCTGCACTATTTCCAGCGACTTCTGCCTTATTTGCACGAAGAAAGCATATTGGTTTTCGACGATATTTATTGGTCGCCGGGTATGACAAAGGCTTGGGACGAGATAAAAGCGGATCCTGCCGTGAGGCAGACCGTAGACGTATTACAATTTGGAATTGTGTTCTTTAGATCGAATCAACTCCGAGAACATTTCCGGTTGCGTCTTTAATCTATTTAATTAAGTTTGGGTCTGCGATGGAATATGTAATTCAACTTAAAGAGATTGTCCGAAACTTCAGGGTAGGAACCGAGGTGGTTAAAGTGCTACGCGGTATTTCGCTGAATATAGAAAGGGGCGAGTACGTCGCCTTGATGGGACCATCGGGTTCCGGCAAATCGACCTTAATGAACTTGATTGGTTGCTTGGATACCCCGACTTCTGGTGAGTACATTCTCAATGGAACGGATGTGAGCGACCTGGTGGACAACGAACTTGCCGAAATTCGCAACAAGGAAATCGGTTTTGTATTTCAGACGTTTAACCTATTGCCTCGCTCTACAGCCTTAGACAATGTGGCATTGCCATTGGTTTATGCCGGACTATCGTCATCCGAGCGAAAGAAAAGAGCCGAGGAGGTGCTCGATTTGGTGAGTTTGTCGGACCGAATCACCCACCGTCCGAACCAATTATCAGGAGGACAACGTCAAAGAGTGGCAGTGGCCCGCGCGCTTGTCAATAAGCCGTCGCTTATTCTAGCCGACGAGCCCACGGGGAACTTAGATTCCAAAACGTCGGTAGAGATTATGGCCTTAATGGATGAAATCCATGCCAACGGGAACACCCTCATTGTCGTTACTCATGAAGAGGAAATCGCCCAGCATGCGCATCGAGTAATTCGATTGGTCGATGGGGAAGTAGCTTCCGACGAACGCACACGATAGGCAATCGTTTCAATAAAAGATAATGAAAATTTACACCAAAAAGGGCGACACCGGGTCTACCTCATTAATTGGAGGTACTCGAGTAGCCAAACACAGTCTGCGTCTTGAGTCGTACGGGACCATTGATGAGTTAAATTCATATTTGGGCTTGGTGCGCGATACCGGAAAAAACGAGCAGTGCACGGCGCAAATTATCGAAATTCAAGATCGTTTATTCACCATCGGCAGCTCTTTAGCGGCAGATCCGGAAAATTCGAAAATGGTTTTGCCGGATATTCTTGATTCAGACGTGATACAATTGGAGTCGTGGATGGATGAATACGATGAACAACTTCCGCCCTTAACGGCTTTTATACTTCCAGGCGGTCATGAGTCGGTAAGCCATTGTCACGTAGCACGGACGATTTGCCGACGTGCGGAGCGTCGCGTAACCGAATTGCAATCTGCCAGCTTTGTGGATCCTTTGGTTTTAACCTATTTAAATCGCCTGTCAGATTATTTATTTGTTATGGCTCGCGTATTATCAAAATGGGCGAATGCGCCCGAAACACCTTGGGTTCCAAGAAAATAAGTGCCTATCGGCACGATGACAATTAACTTGCGAGTGTCAAATAAAAAATTACATTTGCAAAAAATTTGATACCCATGTATTGGACACTGGAATTGGCTTCTTATTTAAGTGACGCTCCTTGGCCGGCGAGCAAAGATGAATTGATTGACTACGCAATTCGTACAGGAGCACCTCTAGAGGTTGTAGAAAACCTACAGGCCATTGAAGATGCAGATGGGGAGATCTACGAGTCCATCGAGGAAATTTGGCCCGATTATCCGTCCGATGAAGACTTCCTCTGGAACGAGGACGAATACTAAATGAAACCCCGCGATTTGCGGGGTCTTTTGTTTTAAATATGAGTGCTAATAGCAACCCCGCCATTTGCGGGGTTTACTGTTCATAGATGAGGTCAATCAAGAATACTTCCGCGGCCTCGAGTTACCCTAAGTGCAATGGAAATGCGATTGTATTTCACGGCCTTGTTTTTTTTTGACATTGTCAGACCGGATTGTTTCCGTCTTTTTCGGTCGAGAAAGGCTTTTTTAATGCCTATTTGGCAGCCTATTTGCACTTGGACTCGTTTTTGAAAGGGTTTCCTCGTTCAAATGGCTATTTTTGTTCCCCTTGAAGAGATCAGAGCACTATGAGTTTTCTAAATAAAGCAGTTAGGTCCATATTCGGTAGTAAATCGGATCGCGACCTCAAAGAATTACAACCGTATATTGATCGTGTGAATCAGGCTTCCGCCGGATTCGACCAGTTGTCTCATGATGAGTTACGCGCAAAAACGGATGAATTCCGGGCGCGGATTCAAAAAGCGGAAGAGGCTGAGCAAACGCGTATTGGTGAAATAAAGGCACGACTCGAGGAAGACGATATCGAAGTCGACGAATCGGAGGCGCTGTACACTGAAATTGATTCTTTAGAGGAGCAAGCGTTAAAGAACATTGAAGAAGCATTGGGCGAAATGCTGCCAGAAGCTTTTGGCGTAATTAGAGAAACCGCACGCCGTTTCAAGGATAACGATTTTGTAGAAGTAACCGCGCGCGATTACGATATTGAATTATCTCACAAGCGCGAGAACGTAGAGGTCAATGGAGATAAGGCCTCTTGGTCTTCTACCTGGATGGCTGCCGGAGCAAAAATCAAGTGGGACATGGTACATTACGATGTTCAATTGATTGGAGGGACCGTTCTTCACCAAGGTAAAATTGCGGAGATGGCCACAGGAGAAGGAAAAACCTTGGTTGCAACCTTACCTGTATTCTTAAATGCCCTAGCGGGCAGAGGGGTGCATTTGGTCACCGTAAACGATTATTTGGCAAAACGGGACAGCGAATGGATGGGGCCCATATTTGAGTTTCACGGACTCACAATCGATTGTATTGACAAACACCGCCCAAATTCGGAAGAAAGAAGAAAGGCGTATTTGGCCGACATCACCTACGGAACAAATAATGAATTTGGTTTCGATTATTTGCGCGACAACATGGCGCGCAACCCAGAAGATTTAGTACAGCGAAAGCATCACTACGCGATCGTCGATGAGGTGGATTCTGTTTTAATTGACGACGCCCGTACACCCTTGATTATTTCCGGTCCGGTACCTAAAGGAAGTGACCAACAGCGATTCATTGAACTCCGCCCGAAAGTAGAACAGCTGGTTAATGCACAGAAGAAGTTCTTGACGCAACGACTATCGGAAGCGAAAAAATTAATCGCAGAAGGAGATCTAAAGGACGGAGGGTACAAATTACTGCAGGTATTCCGCGGGTTGCCAAAAAGTAAGGCGCTGATTAAGTTCTTAAGTGAAGAAGGAGTCCGCGCTACCCTTCAAAAGACAGAGAATTTCTACATGCAGGATCAAAGCAAAGAAATGCATAAGGTCGATGTTGACCTTTTCTTTGTTATTGATGAAAAGCAGAATAGTATTGAGTTGGCCGATAAGGGAATCGAACTTATTTCGAGTGAGAACGACCCAGACTTTTTCGTAATGCCCGATATTGGAATGATCATGCTCGAGATCGAAAAAATGGAGGGCACGGATCAAGAAAAAGCGGCTAAAAAAGACGAAATGCTGCGCGAGTATTCAGTGAAAAGCGAGCGCATCCACACTTTAAATCAATTGTTGAAAGCGTATACCTTGTTTGAAAAAGACAACGAGTACGTTATCATGGAGGATAAAGTTAAAATCGTTGACGAACAAACGGGCCGTATCATGGACGGTCGTCGTTACTCAGACGGTCTCCATCAAGCGATTGAGGCAAAAGAAAACGTTAAGATTGAAGATGCTACTCAGACATTCGCAACGGTAACCTTACAGAACTATTTCCGTATGTACGAGAAGCTGAGCGGTATGACCGGAACAGCGGAGACGGAAGCCGGTGAATTCTGGGATATTTATGAATTGGATTGCGTGGTGATTCCAACCAACCGCCCGATTGCTCGTGATGATAGGGACGACTTAGTATTCAAAACAACACGTGAAAAATTCAACGCTGTAGCCGAAGAAATTGTGCGCCTGCGCGAAGCGGGCCGCCCTGTTCTTGTGGGTACAACGAATGTGGAAATTTCGGAGATTTTGAGCCGAATGCTCCAAATTAGAAAAGTGCCTCACAATGTATTGAATGCAAAGCTCCACAAAAAGGAAGCAGACATTGTTGCTGAAGCCGGACAAGGCGGTATGGTAACGATTGCGACAAATATGGCGGGTCGTGGTACCGATATTAAGCTAAGTGATGAAGTGAAAAAGGCGGGCGGTTTAGCCATTATTGGTACAGAACGTCATGATTCACGCCGTGTTGACCGCCAGTTGAGAGGTCGTGCCGGTCGTCAGGGAGATCCAGGGAGTTCTCAGTTTTACGTTTCATTGGAAGATAATCTGATGCGTTTATTTGGCTCGGAACGAATCGCAAAACTTATGGATCGAATGGGCTTGAAAGAGGGTGAAGTAATTCAGCACTCTATGATCAGCAAATCGATTGAACGCGCTCAAAAGAAGGTGGAGGAAAACAACTTCGGTATTCGTAAACGATTGCTCGAATACGATGATGTGATGAATTCGCAACGTGAGGTGGTGTACAAACGTCGTCGTCACGCACTCTTTGGCGAACGCTTATCGGTCGATTTGGCCAATATGATTTACGATACACTCGAGAGCTTGATTGATCTCTATCAACAAGACAAAGATTTTGAAGGCTTTAAGCTAGATATGATTCGATTCTTCAGCATGGAAACTCCGGTTGATGAGAAGTCGTTCTTCCAAATGTCTCGAGAAAAAGTAATCGAAGAGGTGTATGCGTCTGCGCGAAAGCATTACAAAGAACGCATGGTCCACGTTGCAAATATGGCGTGGCCTGTGATTAAAGATGTATATGAGAACCAGAAAGGACAGTATGAGAATATTGTGGTTCCATTTAGTGACGGTTCGCGAATGCTTCAAGTGGTCGTTAATTTAGAAGAAGCCTATCAATCGGGTGCTCGAGAATTAATTACGGCCTTTGAGAAGAACATCACACTTGGAATGATTGATGAGCAGTGGAAAGATCACCTGCGTGAGATGGATGATTTGAAGCAATCTGTACAGGGAGCGGTGTACGAGCAAAAAGATCCTTTATTGATTTACAAGTTCGAATCCTTTGAACTGTTCAAGCAAATGTTGGGAACTACGAATCAAGAGATTGCTTCGTTCCTGTATAAAGGAGAATTACCAACGCAAAACCCAAGCGAAGTCCAAGGAGCACGTCAACAGAGACGTGAAGACATGAGTAAGCTCCAAACGAGTAGACCTGGTGATACCAACGGTTCAGGCGGCGCACCAGAACCTCGTCAAGTAGGGGCAGGGCAAGCACCTCCGCCTGCGGCGAGAAAAAGAGTTACGGAGCCTATTGTGCGCGAGGAGCGCAAGATTGGAAGAAACGATAAGGTGACGATCAAGCACCGAATGACGGGAGAAACAAAGCAAGTGAAGTACAAGGTCGCCAAGCCAATGCTCGACCAAGAAGAGTGGTTACTGATCGATTAAAAGATTCCCCCTTCACTTTCGGGATTCTTTTTGAGCATGCGTGTTTCGGAAATGAGACAAACTCCTCCGTATTTTGAAATGACGGGCCTAAAAGCTTGCACGATATCCTGTGTTCTATCTTTTTCGCAGGCTATGAGTACGTACCAATTTCGTCCTACATCTACGGGTAAATCGCCTTCTTTAAACCCAGATTCGCCTTTGCCTAGTACTTCTCGGATAATACTGTATCCTTCAATACCCCATTCATCGAGCTTAGCTAGAAGTCGGTGCTGCGCAAAAGCGGAAGGAATGATCAATTCAATTCTATCAACGGTCTTCATAGGCTTACCAAATTTGTTGGATTATAAAGTAATACAATGGAATCCCGATTGTAATATTAAATGGAAAAGTAATAGTTAAAGACATGGGTACATACAAGCTCGCATTTGCTTGGGGCACTGCAATCCGCATGGCTGCGGGAACGGCAATGTAGCTTGCGGATCCACAAAGAAGCGTGAATAGGAGCGCGTTTCCTGCTGAAAGACCCAGGAAATACGCTAATCCCAGGCCTAATAATCCGCTGAACAACGCAAAGCCAATACCGAAGCTGACGGCCAGTTTAGCTGTTTTCCGCAATATCTTTATTCTTCGAGCAGAGGCCAAGCCCATATCGAGGAGGAAGAAGCAGAGCATTCCTTTAAAAAGATCCGTGGTGAAGGGTTTTAGGGCGGCTTCGTACTCGATGTCGGCTAAATACCCAATGAGTAGGCTTCCCAATATGAGCACAACCGACCCGTTTAAAAAGGCATCCTGCAGAAGTGGCTTCCATTCAATGGACTCGTGTTTTGAGCTCCCACCATACTTGTTGGCCAAGAATACACCCACTATAATGGCCGGGCTCTCCATAAGGGCCATGGCGGCAACCATATAGCCGTCGAAGGAGGTGCCAATTTTTTCCAGAAAGGCTACAGCGGTAATAAAAGTAACCGCACTAATAGAGCCATAGGTGGCTGCGATGGCCGCGGCGTTGTACGCGTTAATCCACTTTCGGAGCATAAAGAAAGCTAAAAGAGGCGTCAGTGTAGCCATAATAACGGCTGCACTCAGCGTGGTAAATACACTTCCGCCCGAGGCAGAATGCTGCAGGGCGAAACCGCCTTTAAGCCCAATGGCCATCAGTAAGTAAAGCGAAAAGAATTTACCCAGGGTGGAAGGGATCTCCAAGTCTGAGCGCAATAGAAAAGCCCCTATTCCCAAAAAATAGAAGAGAATAGGGGGCGATAAAAAGTTGTGCAGGATGAGCGAAAAATCCATGATGCTTATTTACTTGGTAAATATAATAGTAAAACTATCATTATACAAAGCTAAGCTATCATTACTCTATAAAATCCACATAACCATCACTTAATCGATAATAAGAAGGAACGACACGAACGCGGCCTTCTCTGTGTCCTACTCTAATGTAGGGATCGGCATCTTGAATATTTCGAGCAACCATTTTTGCGTTGATACGCACTGCATTGGTAAGCAAATCGCCGTCCATTTCCTGAGCGGCCAGAACCGCGGGTCTAATTTGTTGAACCAGTGCATCAATATGTCCGCCCGGTAAATCAATTTCTAAACTGGCAGCTACGGCTCCACAGCTTTCGTGCCCCATAACGACAATCAGATTAACACCAAGATGCGCCACTGCATACTCAATAGAGCCGATGACTTTGTCTTTTGCGATGTTTCCGGCGACGCGAATAACGAAGAGGTCTCCGAGTCCCTGGTCAAAAACAATTTCTGGTGTCACCCGTGAATCCGAGCAGGCAACTATGACAGCATACGGTTTTTGTCCATCGACCAGCGAAAAGCGCCAGTTCATATCTTCATGCGGGTGAGTGAGTTGGTTGTGAACGAATCGTTCATTTCCCTCCTTCAATTTTCTTAGTGCTTCATCAGCGGTTAGGTTATCCGACATGTTGTATTTTTGATTTTTAACCATACTTACCTTGAAGCAAGTAAAGCTGCGTTATTATATACACAATTATCAGTGGCACCATGGCACTACGGAAGGTTACCTAGACCTGCTTCCAGAAGTTCGGGCCGCTGAGGTTCGTCAATTTACTCACTTCAAAGGATATTTCAATGCCTTGGTCGGAAAGCTTTTGCTTCGAAGTGCGCTTCTTGAGTGTGGAGAGCCTCTTTCCAAACTTAGCGGAATTGAGAACGGAGTACATGGAAAACCTTTTCATCGCGATTTATTTCACTTTAACGTTACCCATACCGACGGCTTGGTCGCGATCGCATGGTCCAACGACCTACCGGTCGGATTAGATTCGGAGCGCATACGAAAAAAGGATCCTTATTTATTTACCAAGCAGTTTAACGAGCATGAAATGAAAGGCTTTCGCGATAGCGAAGACCCTGTGCGCGCTTTTTTTAAACGGTGGACACAAAAAGAAGCTATTGTAAAAGAAATTGGTGACGGCCTAACGCTCCCTTTGCGCGATATTAAAGAGGGGCCCGCGAACACCTTTCATTTTAGAGATGAAAACTGGCGTACCCAAGAACTAGCGGTTTCGACAGACCATTATTTGAACTTGGCCACTCGTGAAGAGGTGCGGGTAGATGTCCGAAAACTCGAGTTCTAATTTCCAAGAGATTTCGCTCGTTGAGCTTCCCAATTGCGATAAGTACGGACCGTTTCAAGAGGCTGCTCCTCCATCGGTACATGTCCCGATTCGGGAAAGGAAATAAGGGTGCTATTGGGAAAGGATTCAGACCACGACTGACCGTTTTCCAACGAAATCCACGGATCTTTTTCTCCCCAAATAAAAAGTGTGGGAGTTTTCATTTGATAGGAGCGATCGGCATTCCATTCGGAATACTTTGTATTTAAACGGCCGCGAAGTGCCGATCTATTGCCGGGAAAAAGAAGAAGTTCGTAATGGCGGTCGACAAGCTCTGGATTTACTTTTTCCGGGTTTCCATATATTTTTTGCAGACTTCGTTCGACCATCATTTTGGGCGTACAATAAATTAGCACATTCCCAATGGGACCTTTGGCTAGATCGAAAATGTTGAATGGTTTGTTTTTTTGGGGCCACCCACTTGAATTTACAAGCACCAGGCCATTAGTGCGCGTTGGATGTTGCTCTGCATAGGACGCTGCTAAAAAGCCACCGAATGAATTTCCGACGACGGTCCATTTTTGAATGCGGAGAGCTTGCCTGAGTTCTTCGAAAAGCTCGTGATAGGATTCTTCGGAATAATCGTGATTAGGATGTGGTCCACTCAAGCCAAAACCGGGTAAATCGATCCGTATTATTCTATGGTCTTTCTTGAGGTCTTCGGTCCAACCATTCCAAGTATGTAGAGAAGAACTGGTGCCGTGAATGAGCAAAACAGCTGGTCCGATTCCCTCGTCGGTAAAGTGAATGTTCTGCTCGTGAAGCATCATCCAGCCGGAGGCTGGAAGAACATACTTTTGCATTAATTCTTCAGCGGGCAAATCACTTCGATACGTGAAAGCAATAGTTCCCGAAAGGACAGTGACTAAAGCAATGAGAAGAACGCTGAGTATTTTCTTTGAGCTCATGTAGAGAGTCCTATTTTTTTTGCACCTTTATTTCAAATAATATTTGAGCATGAAAAAGGTAGTTATTTTACTGTTAGTAGTGGGTTTCTTTGGACTTGAAACACAGGCACAGATTTTTCAATTAGGAGCGCGTGCTGGAGTAGGACGAGCGGATTTCACTGTAAATGAAGATCTTTCTCTGGATGGTGTTACGGTTACGGTCCGTCCCGCTGAGCCAAACACGGCTTTTCATGTGGGCGCTTACACTCGATTTAAAATATTAGGTTTTTATGTACAGCCAGAATTACTTTATACCAGTCATCCTTCTACAATTGCCTTTACGAATCAAAGTACTTCGGAAGAAATCGATGTTCAAATAAACTGGAATCGATTAGATATCCCGGTTCTAGTGGGGATTAAATTGGGCCCCGTCCGAATCAATGCAGGCCCAATGTTTTCCACGACTATCGGATCTGATGACGACAACGACGATGTCGATTTTGACGTTGCTGGAACTTCTTTTGGGTATCAATACGGAATAGGCCTTGATTTGGGGAAATTCTTAATTGATCTGAAAGGGGAAGGTTCCTTTGACGAGCCGATTCAATCGATCTCAGGCGGAGGCGACTCTTTCTCATTAAATGGCGGTAGTCGTCAGGTATTGTTGAGCGTTGGATATCGTATTCTGTAAACTCAACAGCGTGCGCCTCATTACGTTTTTGGTGTTCTTGTTTTTCAGTTGTTCTTTGAATGCTCAGAACGATACACTTAGCACAGACACGGTTAGTAAGCCTCTCTTTCGAAGAAATATAATCAAGTGGAATCCTACCCCAGCATTGGTTTGGGGCGGAGGCTCAGCGCTTTTTAGTTATGAAAGAGTACTCAGTCCTCATCAGAGTTTCAGTGTAAGCATAGGGAGTTTAAGTTTACCCGGATTGGTCAGTGAAAGAACGGCAGATACGGCGAGCTTTAATTTTGAACGATCTAAATCAATAGGCTACACGATTATCGCTGATTACCGATTTTACTTAAAATCAGAGAATAAACATTTCGCTCCTCGCGGTTTTTATGTGTCGCCTTATGTTGCTCATCACAACCACTGGTGGGAATCGCAAGCGAATTTAACACTCAACAGCGGTGAGTTCATAAATGCAGATATAAACGCTCAGCTTATTACCGCCGGTTTTGGGGCACAAATTGGCTATCAGTTTAGTTTATTCGACGATCGATTTACGATCGACCTAATCACCTTTGCCCCTTCGTATACATTTTATCAATTAACCTTAGGTGCCGACTCGGACAGCAACTTCGATTTTGAAGAATACTATCCGGAAATGGCAGAGTGGTTACTGTCTAAATATCCTTGGCTCCAATCATTGACAGAGGAGCAGTTAGTAGATTTCAAAGGGAGCTCGAATACCTTTTCTGTGGGTACTCGGTTTGTGATTCAATTGGGGTATCGTTTTTAAATCGAGCCGTTAGGCGCGTCCAAAAAAAACAATTTTTAGAACTTAAAGTCGTAGCCTTTGATCGACATGGTAGCATATTGTTGTTCGTCAAAGGAATAGAGCTGCGAAGGTTTTTTATTACCGTAAGCCGCAATGACCTTTTTATCGATCGGCAAAAGGAGTTCAGAACGAGTAAATTTTTTCTGAAAGTTTCTTTTGTCCAAGGGGCGTTGAAGCACTTCTTCATACAACTGTCGAATTTCTTTTAGCGTAAATTCTTTCGGCAGAAGATAAAATCCCATTGGGCGGTGACGCACGCGCCTTTTCAATCGTTCATAGGCAAAGGCCACAATTTCGTTATGATCAAAGGCCATTTCGTTGTGTTCTTCTCGATGCACCCATCGGTACCCCTCGGGTAATTCTGTTTCACTGATTTCCTCCCAGTTTACGAGGACGAAATGTGCAATGTTGACTATTCGACCCTCTGGGTGACGATATTTTCTTGGAAAAGCATTCAGCTGCTCTACATAAAAATGTTCCGTTTTAAAAATATCGGATAGCATAGAACGGGCAACATCTTCGCAGCTTTCATTTACATTAATGTACGTCGAAGGTAGTATCGAAGCACCCGAATAGGGTTCCGACTTTTTACGACCGATTAAATAGAGAACGGAATCGCCGTCAAAGGCAAAAATCATAAGGGAGGTGCTTAGCGCTGCGCTAAAATCGGGTGCTTTCATATCAATAGGCTCAGTGTCGAAGTTACACTTTCTTTCAAAATGGAAAAATCTCCGCGTATTATTTTATTGCTATTAGGACTTTCACCGCCTATCTTTGATTTATGCAGGCACGTATTCACGACGGACTTAATTTATTGTCGAAACTCACTTTCAAACGCGTCCTGAATGCCGTTCTAATTCTGAGTAGCTACTATTTCTCGAGGTTGACGAAAATGCATCGCCCTTGGGGAAAACCTTTAGCAATCGCTTTTGAACCGACTACCGCGTGTAATTTAGGATGTCCTGAATGCCCGAGTGGACTGATGCAGTTTACGCGTCCAACGGGTAATTTGAAAATTGACTTTTTCCAATCCATGCTTGATGAGTTAGCGCCCACTACAACGTACATAACCTTTTATTTTCAAGGCGAACCCTTCATCAATCCTAAGTTTTTGGAAATGGTTCAAAAGGCTTCTGCAAAAAAAAATATTCACAACAACCTCTACCAATGCCCATTTCTTGCACGATGACCTTGCCCGAAAAACGGTTGAGTCTGGACTTTATCGACTAATCATATCTGTTGATGGAACGACCCAGGAGGTATACGAACAATACCGGAAAGAAGGTAGCTTAGAAAAAGTGCTTGCAGGCACCGAGCGGATTATTCACTGGAAGAAGAAACTCAAGTCGAGAACGCCCCATGTCATATGGCAGTTTCTTGTCGTAAAGCCGAATGAGCATCAAATTGAAGAGGTGTACCAAAAGGGAAAGGAGTTTGGCGTTGATGAAGTCCGCTACAAAACAGCTCAAAGGTATGATTACGAATTCGGAGCGCGAGGTCCAGCGAGTGTTGGTTTCCGATATTTCTGAGAAAGTATTTTCCTGTAGGTTCCACACTCCTTTAGCTTGGTAAATTGCGGAAAAAGAGCTTGGTAAATCATTTTTTGTAATGGTTTCAACCATGTCCACCGCGCGTTTACCCATGAGGTATTTAATCTCCGATTTCGCCCCCTCTTTACCCATTTCACCTTCAACGTGCTCAATAGAAACGAAACCTCGTTGCCAATCGGCTAATTGATTGGGATCGGCAAATGCGTCCGCAACATCATTTAATGGGAGGTTTAGTTCAATACTTAATTCATATTTCATAGCAACTGTGGATTAAATAAGTCCATCCGTTTTGTAGAGTGATACGCCTTTGGCAATCATTTCTGAAACTTCATTTTTTAAGGATGCGTCTAAGTTTTTGATGTGAAAGCAACTTTTCCCTTTTAGTTGTTTTCTCAGTCCATCAGATAATTCCAAGTATTCCTGAACATGCGTATAAATGGGAAAGAAGTATAAGCGAATGTCTTTTGGTTTGGGTACGATGGACGCGAAGTAATGGCCGTCCACTTTTTGTTTCCCTTGCATTACAGGTATGGTTCCGGCATATTCGACGGGTTTTGGTATTGCGCCTTTAGCCCTCAATAACGGGGCGTGCTTCGAAAGCTCGTCGTTCAAAAATGATTGAATTTCATTTAGCTCCATAAGTTTCATTTTCCTCTACCCAAAAACCAACTTTGTAAATACTCGCGCTTCTGCTGGTAATGAGTGAATCTGTCGGAAGCGCAAAAAAACGAATTCGGGTAGAATCAATATCGCCTTTTTCTTGAAGATATGCGCGTACTGCTGCAATTCTTCGCGCTCCTACCTTATCAGATTGCAACCTCGCTCTTTCATTGCCTACGTATTCGAGACACTTCGATTGAATGGGTAAATGGAGTTTGTCTGTCGGGATTTTCTTATTTGCAAAATGGACAAACGCACTATCATTAAGGTCTAAGTTTGAAATAGCTTCCGACTCATCTTTGGGCAATACGTCTTCAACAGTTGTCCCAAATAAGTAAAGATGAGCAGTTTCGAGGATAGCAAACGACTCCATAGTTTCGAATTGGCGGGTAGCTCTCTTGAATTCGATATTGAGGTCCGGGCGCCCCTCCAGAACCCGCGACATTTCATCGAGTTGCTTTTCGTGCTGTTTACTCAGTTTCATTTGTAAAAGCCCAAAATTGAGCTGTTCTAATTTTTCCTCTTCGATACCGAACTGATTCCCAATAAATTTGAACGGTGCCGTCACAATATTGACGATTACATTTTTAACGGCAGTCCATATTGCCTTTGAATATTTGTACTCCGGATCATCCAAATCTCCTTCAATTGGGATGTCTAAAACGATATCTCCATTTTTATCTTTAAGGAGTCCGACCGCCAAACGGACGGGCAAATTATAAAGGCCTTCATAGTCTGTTTTTTGTCCAAAAGTAAAATCATCAAGTACAATATTGTTTGAGCTCTCTAGATGCTTATCCCTTATGCGCGTACTGTTTTCATTAATAAGATCGCCTTGAACGATGGGGTGAGCAACGTATGTGTCTGAATACGGCGAGAACGGTGATAGCTGGGTCCCGTACAGCTTATAGTCGATATCAATGTTGCGAAGGTTGTTGGTATACGATTTTATAGATCCTTCAAAACGACCTAGTTCGTTCACTGTAGCGTCTGCTTTCAACAAAAGGTATTCGTTGTGGGAATTGATCCCTTCAGCCCCCACGTGAATTTCACTGATTTCGTATCGAAAAGCCTCACGCATGGTATAATCGTTATACGTAAATGCACAATTAGCAATTTCAAAATGATTCAATTTGTAGTCTGCCGATTTATACGATTTCACCATATGCTCTGCATAGGCCGCGGCGATAGAAAAAGGATTGTCGAAGTTCACAGCCTCACCTGTTTTTAAGGTATCGGGCCCTTCTTCATTTAGCGCTGGCTTGATGATTCGGGTATAAGTGTCCGTATCCTCAAATACTTCGTATTTACCTTCAAAACCTGTAATAACCAGATCTCCAAGGTCAAATTCTGCATTGGCAAGATCGATGGAATCCAATCCAATATGTAAATTTTCTAACGAAACAATTTCGTCACCGAAGATATCGATCATCAAGAATTCGGATAAACTGATTTCTCCTTTCAGCCGAAGATCATTTCCACCGGAAAGGGCACCCCGCGCCGATAAGTTAAGGTCGATATCTCCCGAAACCTCTTGCACGTCCAAATAAGCCTTGAAGTAAGGCTCCAGAAAAGTAAAATCCATATTGGCCATATTCACCTCCGTATGAAATAGGTCGAGACTCGGGAAAATATCCGTTTCTAGCTCGAAGGTTCCTCCGGTTAGCAGGTTGAAATCGATCAGAGAATGAATTTGGGAAGAGGTATCGCTTAGCAGCGGGACGAGTACGTTCATTCCAAGAATTTCGAAGTCGGGTTGCAAATTGCTCTGGTAAAGAATAGTGCCGTTGTCAAGGTGATAGTTTTCAATGGCTACGTTCCAAGAAGATGACTCTGTAGCGGATGAGTCGGGCTTTTCCGAAGCGCCGAGGGCGAGTAAATCCGAAAAATTGAATTCAGTTCCATTTTGTACCAGACGTACTTTTGGGTTTTCAAGAGCTATTTCTTTTACGTGGATAAATCCTTGGAACAAGCTCCACAAGTGGATATCCAAAAAGAGACGATCGTAGCTCACAAAACTTATTGAAGGGTCTTGTTCTTTAATATCAAAGCCCGTGATTTCAATTTTAGCAGTGAGCCATCCGATCGAGAGATCGTCCATAGTAATCTCGCGACCTATTAAATCGATATCATTTTTTTCAATGTAGCGATGAATGATACCTGGAGCCAAAAGCAGGGTGATGATCAGAAGGATTCCCAAAAATGCGAGCGTCCCCAAAACCCATTTTTTCCAAAGCTTCATTTAATCGGTTTTTTGAAGTAACAGAACAACAGCGCCATCGGCACCGAGAAGCATAAGGCTGCGCTCTTTGCGGATATAACTATTCACCGAAGGAAGAGCCGCCACGAACGCATCCTCGACGGAGCCTTGGCAGTATTTTTTTGTCATTGCCATCTGGGGAGAAAACCGAAGGCTTTTTTCGCTCACTTCAATAGGGCCATTGAATTGATTGCAACCAGAATATCCTGAAACGCGGCCTTCGGCCGGATAAAACTCAATTCGCGGATTTTCTTGACCTTTCGGGATAGCCAACCCATTAATTTCTGTTACTACAAAGAGGTCGTGAAGGTCGTTGATTACCGAATCACTCAACGGAGCTTTTTTCTTCGAATATGAGAGAACCACCGCTCCTTCGATGGTTAAATCAAGGTCTCCATTGTTGTTGAATTGATATCCGTCTACGTCTAAGAAAAGCTTTTTAAAATCTTGGTCGAAGTCGTTTCCACAGTATATTTCGGTGCTAAACCCCGGTTTAAACCACAAGGTGTTTTCGCGTTCGTCTAATTCGCCTCCAATCCCGTTACACCCATCATTGGCGTTGTACGTTCCGCGGAGTAAGTCGATGCTCAATTCGGGAATTCTATTAGCTAATTTGAGATCGAGTTGAACGCCCGATCGCAGTTCATAATCGAGCCGTAGGCTCTTCGCTTCTCCCGTTAAATAGCCACAGCCTGAAAGAACTTGATCGTTGTCGAGAATCACTTTTACAGAATATTCAAACGATTCGTCGGCCATTGAGTCTTGACAGTTTTCTTCAGCTATTCGCACCTCTAATGTGTGCGCCTCTGTAACAGACTTCAGCACTATTTCTCGCGTTTTAGGATCTGTGAAACGCTTTGGAAAAGGTACCGACACGACTTCATCAGAATGGAGTTGCTTTAGATGCATCGCTTTTCCGATTTCCATTTCGAGTGTCCAAAACGGTTCATTTCCACGCGCGATGAAATCGGCCTGTTTTTTAGCTTCGGTAACTTCGCGCTGAATGCTGCTCACAAGGACTTCCACAGGGCTATGCTCTTGTAAATTTGCGCGCGTTGCTTGTGTACTTATCATGCGAAGGTCTCCATCAACATAAATAGCGGCTTGCACTTCATAGGTGTGGCCTTCTTCAAGATTGCTTCGGTTGAATGGAAGCGCGTAGGGGATAGGCGGTGCTTGTGTTTTTAGGGTATCGACGCTAATTACTTTGGCCGGAACATCTTGAAGGCTGGCGTCAATAAGCTTCACTACGACCACCGCCTCCGGCGGGAGGAGCATTTTTTCGCGATAAGTTACCGTGCCGGCTACGGAGTCTTGTGTTGATTTAGAGCCAGAGCAGGCAAGGGTAAAAAGGCCAATTGCACCGATTAAAAAATGGCCGAGGATTTTCATGGACTTTCGGATTTCAGTAGGAAATTTAAGGGAATCATAAGACGGGCGTTCCAGCTTACTTCCGTATGGCTTGCTCCGTCAAATTTGCGCGTCTCCCAATGCTCTTTGGTCCAACCCGATAGTTGCATTTGATTGTCTATAATTTCCTGAGCGGGTTCATATTGTGCGTCGAGAGTTTCGGTCCCGTAGTCCATGTAGATCCTGCAATAGCCGGGTTCCGGACTATTTTCTTGAATGTATTGGGCAAAGGCATTGGGCACTGTTTCATTATACTCATAACCTCCAATAAAATGGCTCGATAAACAAGCGGCCGCACTAAATACTTCCGGGTAGTCAAAAAGGGCGTACATCGACATTATTCCACCCATAGAAGCCCCCATAATGAACGTGTTTTCTCTATCGGTTAATGTCATGTATTCCGAATCGACATAGGGTTTTACTTCGTTGACAAGGTACTTTAAGTATTCGTCACTGCTCGGAGCTATATTATTCATGGCCATCGTAATCGCCGAATCTTGCAGGGATTGAGGTAAAAGCTGAAATGGTTTATTCGGGAAATATTCTCGGTATCGAATTTTCGGGATGTTGTAGACGCCTACTACAATGCATGGTGGTAATGCTCCGTTCGAAATCGCGGTTCCCAAAACGCTATCAATATCCCATTCTGTTTTGTTCCAGGTGGTAGTGCCGTCGAAAAGCATTTGCCCATCGTAAACATAAATAACGGGGTATCTTTTTAGCGGCGAATAATCGGGGGGTGTCCATATTGCCAATGGGCGCGCATCTACATGTGAGGATTTAAAATCTTTTACGAACTGAAGCGTGCCAATTTCGGTTGTCGGGATTTGCGCTTGGGCAGAAAAAAGGCCCAAGAACAAAACGAACACAATCATTTTTTTCATAGGCCAAAAGATACGAAATAAGCAAAGTTATTCTGGAGGTCCGCCTCTTCTTTGCATTCGTTCTTGACGTTTTTCTTCTTGAATTTTTCGATACTTCTTGAACTGTTCTTTTGAAAGGATACCTTTCATTTCTTTGTCGCGCTCTTTAGACAAGGCCTGCATGGCGAACATCATATCTTCTCTATCGCCTCCAGCCTCTCGAATTTCCATGACTTTTGCGCCATAGGTTTCGTTGATTTCATTAAAAGCGAGCATTTGCTTTTCATTTAATTCAAGGGCAATGGCCATTTCGCGGGCTTCTTTTTCAGCTCGTTGGCGCATTTGTTCCGGTGACGGGCGGTTTCCGGGTTGGGCAATTGAACTCAGTCCCGCGAAAAGGAGTAGGGAGAATAAAATAGACTTAATATTCATAATGGTTGAGTGGTTTTTATAGACTGTTAGATGCGCGTGTCTTATAAAAGTTTAATTCTCGAATGCGTTAAAAATTATTCTTGGGGCGCAGGGTGAATGTTCCCATTTCTTCGTTTGTGAAAAGTAGGGAATTGCCATCTTTTTTAATTCCAAATGACCCTTGTTCGCAGTTATTGGATCGGGGTATCAACGTGATTTCGGGTCGATGAGCATGGGTCGTCCAATAGCCACGTTTTTCAATCGAATCTTTTCTAAGTACAAAGATACCGGTCCAACTCAAGTGGATTTGATCAAAATTTGAAATCCAAGAATCTCTTCGGTAATCCATGTTCTGAATAGACCATAGTCCTGTACACCATTCTGCCGGAGCTTCGGGCAGCTCCGATATTCGAATGAGTTGTACCTGCACCGCACGCCCTTCTTCGGTTCGAGTCCATTGCATTGTGGAATCTTTAAGGTCTGCTAATTGAAAAGGCGCCATGGTGTCTTTAGGCCCTTTGGAGGCCTTCAGCTCAATACTTTTGCTGGGCACGTCATAAACAACCGAGCCTGAGTTGTGTTGCAGCCATCCATTTCCTTCGGTAAAAGAGTTGTTTGAATCGATCCGAATCCATTTTTGCTGAGGTGTCATTTGCATACTGCCAACAAAAACGGACTCAACCAGCCAAAGACCTTCAAGGGACTGAGCAATTAATGAATTGACGGCCAAAAGAAGAAGTAAAGAAAAAGTACAACGCATTTTTCTTTTAAAGGTACTTTTCTGTTCCGGGCCTCATCGGCCCGATAGGGCCAGCGGTTAAAAATAAAGGGTGAATGGACCCAATTATAGGTCGTACCGATATATCGCGCGCAAGGAGAAGATCATTCCGTTTTTAAGCTGAGGGTTCTCAGGTTCAGGGCGGTCGTCGCCGAAGTTGAAGGCGCTGAGCCCCCATTTCATTTTATCTCGGTCGTTGTAGATATCAAACCTTCGACCAACGGTGAACCCAATACCTCCTTCAATAATGAGGCCTTTTACTGGAAAGAAGCGAAGAAAAGCCTGAAGCTCTTGACTCGTTTTTTGAAGGTACTCGCCGTTTTCAGTAAACACCGCTTTGTTGAGATTATACGTTCGAACAAATGCGTTGAATCGCGCTCCAGTTTGAAGGTTGTTGGTAAGGTTGTAATTGACTTCTGCCAATAGGGGGAGCGTTAAATTGAATTCCCATCGGCTATCGGGTCGATGCATGTAAAACCCGAGTAAAGGAACGAAGAAGGGGCCAAAGAGTTCTTGGTTGTAATAAAGGCCGTATTTCCACGTGAAAAAATCCGACTTTTTGTATTTCGCTAAAACCACTGCGCCCAGCTGAAAATCATCCGAACTGAGGTCAATAAAGTCTGAAGAGATTTTGGGCAAGAGCACGTATTGCATAGAGAAGCGATCATTGTACTTCACATTCAACCCAAATTTAAGAGTGGTGCCATATACTTGGGTAATGTTTGAATCGTTCGGCTCTACTTGAGACCCCAACGACTCACCAATGAACCCTGTGATAAGAGCGAATTTCTCATTGAGTTCAACAGGGACTGTGGCGTCGAACGTGAACTCATTTACCCGCGAACCGCCCGGGGCGCCTTCGTATCCGTTTATAGGGGTGCTTTTGTATTGGAACTTAACGAGATCGAGGTAGGATTGACCAAAAGTAGAGTTGCTGGACGCAATGAAAATGGTAAAAAAGGCTATCCTTTTGAGGGGCTTAAGGCAGGTCATACGTTCAATATTAGAGTATTTTTTTATACCCTTCAAAGAAAGAGGAACTTTCGCCGCGGCCATTACGGTTTTCCGATTCCACGTGATGGGATTATGAATTTTTCATAATGACCAATGGAGGATAAGATTATCTTATCAGTTTCTCTTCTTTTTCAGATGGTTTAAATAATAGGGCAATTCGGGAGTACGCTTTCACTTCGTGAAAGCTTGATCATGGGGGGAGGCCGTCACCATCAAAAAAGCGAAACCTGCTTCTTTCTGCTGTCGCAGAAAGGCAGCTTTTTTCTTCTTGTACTTATGCGCACAAGCGCGCAAGTTGTCGATTGGGGAGTACGCTTTCACTTCGTGAAAGCTTGATCAGTAGAGGGAGCCTTAAACACCAAAAAACGAAACCGGCTTCTTTCTGCTGTCGCAGAAAGGCAGCTTTTTTCTTCTTGTACTTATGCGCACAAGCGCGCAACGCCCAAAAAGAAAAAACCTGCTTACTTAGCAGTAAACAGGTTTCGTTTTTCGGTGGTGGGCGATGAGGGATTCGAACCCCCGACCCCCTCGGTGTAAACGAGGTGCTCTGAACCAACTGAGCTAATCGCCCGATTTTATAAAAGACCTTTTGACGGGGCCCCTTTAAATTCGGAGTGCAAATATACAAGGACCTTTCGTTTTTGCAACGATGTAGGCGTACTTTTTTTTGTTAAGTCGACTTTCTTTTCTTCTTGTGTGATTTGTCACAATCCTCATAACTTATGTCGTAATTGAATTATCGCCGTTCCAATGGCCTTTAATTAATCCTTTGGCATGAGAGGTGCGGTCTTACAAGTCATTAACTACCGAATCAAATCGATGTAGCATTTTGAAGCTTTCGTTTGTTGTATTGAAGTCTTTGAATTGCATTTCAATGCCAAGTGTGAATGGTTTTTAGAAGATATAGAGTTGTTACTCACGGCGTTTTTGTTGTCTAAGGGCTTGCCTTTTCCGCTGATGCATCTACCTTTGGTTTGCATCCTTGTAAAAAAGGGGCAGTGCTATTTCTCTGTTCTTACTACTGATTGAGATTATGAATACCGTACGGAGAACCGCTCAATCCCTCCGGTTTTTGCAACTTATGCGTTATTATGCCTTCTATTTTATGTCTAATGACAATGTTAAAGAATAAATAACCGAATGACCCTACTTCAGCGAATTGGATTCTTTCTAGGCCCGGCCGTACTCCTTGTTATTCTATTGATTCAACCGTTTGATCCCTTGGTATCGAAAGTTATATCGGTGGCGTCATGGATGCTTATTTGGTGGATTCTAGAAGTATTTCCGATTTATATCACGGCCCTGCTTCCAATGATCTTTTTTCCGGCGCTTGGTATACTTTCTGTTCCGGCAACCTTTCAGCCGTATGCGAGCCCAATTGTGTTTTTGTTTTTGGGCGGATTCATCATCGCATTAGCAATGGAAGAGCGGCGTTTACACGAGCGCATTGCTTTCGGACTGATCCGGCTAACGGGCACCAAACCCAAACAAATTATTCTTGGTTTTATGATGGCCACGGCTCTGGTAGCTATGTGGATTTCGAATACGGCCACAGCGGTAATGCTATTGCCTATAGGCTTGTCAGTCACTCGTTTGCTGGAAGAACAAACCGATGATGAAAAACTTTTGAAACGTTTCCAGCTACTTTTGATGTTAGGGATCGCTTATGCCGCTAATATTGGCGGAACTATGACCCTAATTGGCACCCCGCCCAATTTGGTATTTGCGGCCTATTATTTAGAAACTTTTGGAACGGATTTTCCCTTTGTTCAATGGTTTGTGTACGGATTGCCGGTTGGCTTGCTTTTACTCTTTGTAACCTACCAGATGCTCACTCGTTTTATATACCCCATTGAAGGGGGAGAAATCGATGGGGTGAAGGAATTGATCCAGAAGAAATGGAATGCCCTCGGCGCCTTGTCTGTGGCCGAACGTTCGGTTTTAGGGGTTTTTTCTTTAACTGTTTTGTTATGGGTTTTCGCAAAGCCCTTAAACGGGCTGATAGGCACTCGCGCCCTCAACAACACGAATATAGCTATGTTCGGTGGGGTCTTGATGTTTGTTGTTCCTGTCAATTGGAAAAAGGGTGAGTTTATTCTCGACTGGAAAAGTACAGAGCGATTGCCTTGGGGGATTTTACTTCTTTTCGGTGGAGGATTAGCCATGGCTAAAGGCCTGGAGGTAGCTGGAATAATTCAGGCCATTGGAGATTATATTGCGATAAATTTAGAGGTGAGTCCATTGGTTCTCATGCTCATATTGACCGCGTTTGCACTGTTCGCTACTGAGGTTATGAGTAATGTCGCCTTAGTGACCGTGCTGTTACCTGTGGTCATTGGCATTGGTCAAAGCACCGGAGTAGACCCCTTATTATTATCTATTCCCGTGACGCTAGCGGCTAGTTGTGCGTTCATGATGCCCATAAGTACTCCGCCGAATGCAGTAGTGTACAGCAGCGGTTATGTTACCGTGCGTGAAATGATGAGAGCTGGCTTTTGGCTTAATTTAATTTCCGTTATGGTCATAGTTGGAATTGTGTATGTGATTTTAGGGTAAGGCTCTTTTAGTCTGGTAAAAAACAAACGTTCTAGCTTTTATATTCGGCCTATTTCGGCCGCTCCAGATTGAGAATCATACACAATGAATCCTTGATTTTTTTCGCCTAGTTTTTCAACTATATCGCCCTTTTTATTCCAAACAGCGGTTTGGCCAACGGTAATTATATTGTCGTATAATCCAATACAATTGGACATTAAGATGGGCGCACCATATTCCTTGGCCATCTGAGGGAAATGTACAGAGCCTCTGTCAATTCCGCTTTGTGTCATGGCCACACTCGCGATATAAATATCAAAACCACTTTTGAAAGCCTTTAAAAAGTGTTCTGCCTGCAGCGCTTCATAGCAAATTCCAAAGGCAACCTTTTTTCCTTTAATACTCAGGATGATTTGATCGAACCCTGCAGTGAAGTGCGGAATTTCGTCAGGGTCTAGAATTTGCTTCGAATAAACAAAGGATTTCCGTTGGGGTTGGAAGAGTAACATGCTTATCCGGATTCCATCGGGTGAAGTCGTCGGCATTCCAATTCCAATCGCAATGTTTTTTTGATCAGCGAGTTTTCGGAATGGATCAAATAGTTTGTCGTTTATGTTCGTAGCCAGTTTTTGGGCTAAGGCGGTTTCGTAATTAGTTATTGAGAGTTCTGGGAATATGATTAGATCTGAGTTGAACTCAGAGGCTCGGTTTATTATGAGGAGATGGTTTTCAATATTTTCTTTGAGCCTTCCTTTCAATGAGGCCGTTTGAGCAACACAAATTCTCATGTTTTGATTTCTCGTGGTTCTATTTACTTCTATGGATAGTTAGGGAGAGAAGATAATCCTAATAGCGATTATTGCCTAACCTTCCTTTAAATGAATCGCATCTTCCTCGATGGAAAGCTTGATTTGGCTTCTTTCATGATCTAGGAAAGAACAACTCCGTACCTTAGCGCGGAACGAACAATGCAGAGCGTTCAACTTACGAGGATAGGGATGAATTCATTTGAAGATTTTAAAATCAAAAAGCAACTGCTCAATGCTGTTGCCGATTTAGGTTTTGAAGAGCCTACGCCGATTCAAAGCGAAGCGTATTCGACCATTTTAAGTGGTCGCGATTTTGTGGGTATTGCACAAACGGGAACAGGGAAAACAATTGCCTACCTATTGCCCATTCTACAAGATTTAAAATATTCAGATCAGCCCAATCCGAGAGTCCTTATATTGGTGCCAACGCGTGAATTGGTTATTCAGATCGTGGAAGAAATTGAAAAACTCACGCCGTATATTACTATTCGTGCTTTGGGTGTATACGGAGGCACGAATATCAACACCCAGAAGAAGGCGGTAGTGCAAGGTCTCGACATCATTGTGGGTACTCCGCGTCGATTGTACGACTTGGCTTTGACCAATGTATTGCGCTTGAATGGAATCAAGAAGTTGGTGATTGATGAGGTGGATATCATGCTCGACTTTGGATTCAAAACCCAATTGAAGAACATATTTGAATACTTGCCCCGAAAGCGACAGAATTTGTTGTTCTCAGCAACCATGACCACCTATGTAGATGAACTCATTGATACCTTTTTGGTTAATCCGCTCAAAAAAACCATTTCAATAAGTGGCACTCCTTTGGATACGATTAGTCAAGAATGCTATGCCGTTCCCAATTTTTATACCAAGGCAAATTTGTTGAATGTTTTATTGACCGAAAAAGAGGCGTATGGAAAGGTGCTCGTTTTTGTTCAGTCTAAAGTCACCGCAGATCGGCTTTTTGAAACCCTAGATTTCACTTCGGAAATGTCGGTCATTCACTCGAGGAAGGAACAGAACCATCGAATGAAATCTATCCAGAAATTTGTAGACGGAACCAGTCGTATTTTGATTGCTACCGATGTAATCTCTCGAGGAATTGACATTGAAAAGATCGATGTAGTCATCAGTTTTGATACTCCGTTTTACCCTGAGAATTATATCCATCGTATTGGTCGAACGGGTAGAGCAGGCGCCGAAGGTCGTTCCATTCTCTTGTATACTGAAAAGGAAGAGCCACTAAAAGAGTCCATAGAGGAATTGATGAAGTACGAGATTCCATTAATGGACATCCCACCGCAGGTGGAAATCAGTCAAGAATTAACTCCTGAAGAAGAAGAGAAACCAATAGAACAAGAGGAGCTATCTGAGAAAAATTCAAAAGGAGAAAATGGTGCGTCTTTCCATGAAAAATCGGAGAAAAATAAAAAGCAGAAAGCAGAGAAGAAGAGCTACAGTACACAGTTAAAAGAGAAGTACAAGAAGCCGCTTCGCCGAGGGGATAAGATTCAAAATCGGAAGAAGAAAAAGAGAAAGTAGCCTATCCTCCTAGTTCGGTAGGTTACTTTTGATCAGTTGTCGCAGGAACCGCTGAGTCGCTACAATTGCCTCGTGCTTTGTAAGAATCAAATTTTATGGGGGGTTCTTATCATCGATATAAAGCGATTTTTCACCCAGTAGTTGGAGATGATCTTAAAGTAGATTAATGCTCAGCCTAGCTTTGTTGACGATCTTTGATACCCTAATGAACTCCAAATGAAATTGAAAAAACAGTGCGTCAAATTGTATCTGCTCAATCGGTCCCGCTCGGGCCGGAGCGAGTAATGCAACCTCTTCCGAATGATCAAGTAGATCAAATTGATCCCTTTTTACTCATTCATCATGCCTCGTTTTCGGTTCAAAAAGGAGCGCATCCGCGAAATGCTGGAGTAGGCCCACATCCGCATCGAGGTTTTTCGCCGGTTACGTTTATTTTCGAAGGGAGTATTCACCATCGCGATTCGTTGAATAATAGCAAGGTCGTATACGAGGGTGGAACTCAGTGGATGCACGCAGGCCGAGGAATTACTCACAGCGAGCGTCCGGGAAAGGAAATGATTGAAAATGGAGGTGCAAACGAAATCATCCAGTTTTGGGTAAATACGCCTTCAGCTCATAAAATGGATGCCCCCTTTTACCAACCGATCTCTAAAGAAGATACCCCAGTTATTCTAAAGGAAAACGCAGAAATAGCGGTTGTAGCAGGTGAATTAGATGGAGTCAAAGGTCCGGCTAAAGCCCTAACGCCATTGACTCTTTTAAGGATTAATCTTAAAGATAGCGCGTCTGTTGAGTTAGATATTCGCGCAGATTTCAACACTTTGCTCTATGTTTTAAATGGCTCCATGGAGATCAATGGCTCAGATGTACGCGCAAAACAAATGGTCTGGTTTCACAACGACGGTGAGCGACTCGAAATCAGTGCGTCAGAAGATACAAGAGCCATATTGCTTTCAGGAGCACCGATTGGGGAAGAGGTGGCGAAATACGGCCCTTTTGTAATGAATACCCAGACCGAAATTATGGAAGCCCTTCGCGATAGTCAAATGGGTAAAATGGGGGTGCTGATTGAAGAGTTCTAGTCGTTCTGGCCTGGATCGACTTTAAAGGATAACCGCACCTTTTAATCGTTCCGATTGAAGGCAGGGTTATGCTTACTGAGAATTTGACCCCCGACGCAGAAACGGGTATTGGCTCATGGACGAAGGACCAATTTATTCAGGCCGTTCGATTCGGTCAAAAAGAAGGAGAAAATGCGCTTCAGTATCCAATGATGCCTTATTCTCAGCTGACGAATGAAGAGGCAGGAGCCAACTTTTCTTATTTGCAAACCATCCCGGCAATTAAGAATAAGGTGGAAAGATCTGCTTATTAGAATCTAAGCTCCTTGATTATTTAATAGCGCCTGAAGGTGAACTGAGTTTTTACCTTTAGTTCTTGCCCGTCTTTTTCGAACAACGGGTAGGCGAGAAAAGGGATTGGTCCGGCCGCAGGCCGAGGATCTACTTCTAAATCACGACCGCGTGTAAATTCGATCCGGTTCGCTGGATGATGACCGAAATAATAGGTGGCAAGAGCGGTGTATTTGTTTCCTTCGCTAATATCTATGGGCCACCATTTTCCTTCGGCGTAAAATTCGGCCCAGCAATGATAGCCATCAACACCGCCCGAATTTCGGTTCGATGGAATGGCGGCTCCAATCGCGAAGCGCGCGGGAATTCCCGACGAACGCGCCAAAGAAATGAAGAGTGAATGAAATTCCGTGCAGTTTCCAGAGCGCGAATCGCAAGCGTAATTAGCATCGCCCGTTCCGTATTTCCCTTGCTTGGCATAGCGTACGTTATCTATCACGTAATCATAGAGCGCGCGCGCCTTCATTAGATTGCTTTCGTTTTGCTTCAGGGCGAGCACCGAATCAGCAATAGCTGAAAATCGACCTCCGGTCGGAAGTAAGAGTGAGGAGGTTAGGTATAAATCTAAATCGGGTTTAGGGGCTACATATGGGCCTTTTTCGATCCTGCGAACATCGTATACGAAGATTATCGAATCGCCACTGTTCTCAGAATCCAGTTCGAAGTACTGAATATTATTGCCATAGACTGGATCTGTGAGTATTTGCATTGCTCCGCTTCGTTTTGCCTCGATGAGTTCAATCGTTTGAAATTCGTCTGACTGGGGAATTGGGATCCACATTTGAGCTTCTTTCTTAATTTTTGGGATTTCGAGTGCGTAACGAAAGGTGAAGTGATCTGTCTCTTCAATAACCCCGAGTAAATCCGAAGCAGCCCCAGTAACAGCAAGGCGCCGCCATACTTTGTCTTCGCCTTTTTTCCAGGTATAGTAGGGTTTTCCGTTAAGTTTGTGAACCGTGGTCTGACTCACATTCATGTCGCCCGGTTCTCCTTTTAAAAAGAAGTCGACGTCGTACACATCGCCGGTACTGTCGGCTAAATCCACACAAGCAAAATAACTTTTAGGCCCGAGGACGGAAAGATATTCCGTGTGAACACGAACGAGCCTTAAGTTGAGGTCGAGCGTGTCCGTTTCGATGTGGAAGTACCCATCGTTTGCGTCGGTTTCGTTTTTAATATGAGCGCGAATTCCTCCTTCTACTTCTTCAATGGAGACCTTCACCTTTTTCGGGCCTTCATTTGTCGTTTTAACGCTATTCGCGCGGTTTTCAGAGGTGTCACAAGAGCTCGTAAGTACAGAAAGGAAAAAAATCGAAACAAGTATGGCTAATAGGGCTCGCATAAAAGAAATGTTATTCGAAGCAATATAGGGCATCCTTTAGTAATTAGGAGTCGGTGTATGATATCTCGGCAGAAACTCAATACGATGTTTCAAAGCCCTACCTTATGATACATCAAAACAAACGAATGAAGATTAAAGAAAAAAAAAGGGTTTTTTTGAGGCGTACGAACTTTTTGTACATTTAGGCTGTTCTGAACAAAATAAAACCTAAAAATTATGTTAGCATTAGACGTTCTTACAATCCCGAAGGATGACGCAGTAGCGTTCACATTTTTTACTGGATACATGGCCATGATGGCCGCATCCATATTTTTCTTCTTCGAGAGGAGCAGAGTAGACGGCAAGTGGCAGCTCTCGCTGTTGGTTTCTGGTCTCATTACTTTTATCGCCGCCGTGCATTACTACTATATGCGCGATTATTATTTAGCTACGGGGGAGAATCCGACCGTATTGAGATACATTGACTGGACCTTGACGGTTCCTTTAATGTGCGTAGAGTTTTATCTGTTGACCAAAGCCGCAGGTGCTAAGGTCGGACTTTTATGGAAGTTGATTTTGGCTTCTGTATGGATGCTCGTTGCAGGTTATATAGGAGAGGCCTTTAATCCGGAAGGCGGAGATACCATGCACTCTGTGTTGTGGGGATTCTTGTCAACGATCGGTTACATTTACATCCTATACACCGCCTGGTTTGGTGAGGTGGCCAAATTGGCCGAAGCCAGCAATAATGCCGTTGTAAAACGAGGAGTGCGAACACTCGCTTGGTTTGTACTAGTAGGTTGGGCTATTTACCCGATCGGTTATATGTGTATGCCCGGTGGATGGTTGAACACTTCCTTAGGCTGGGGTTCGGAAAATGTAGACCTGTTCTACAACATTGCCGACGCGATCAACAAGATTGGTTTTGGATTGGTTGTTTATAACATTGCCATTTCATCGTCAGCGAAGGCGCAAACTGCTTAAATAAAATACCCCCATGTTCGATAAGAGCATGGGGGTATTCTTTTCTCATGACTCGAGCAATCTTCCTATTTATCTCAAGCCTGTTATTGCTACTGCCTTTTGTAAGTAGTGAGGAGGCCTCCTCGATATCGAGTCAGATGATTCTGTGTATTCCTTTAATACTGTTTTTAGGCATTCCACACGGAGCTATTGACAACGTCCTTTATCTGAGAAAGAGGAAAATAAAGAACGCAGTTTTCATTGGGGTGTATGTGCTTATCATCGGATTGAACATCGGTTTTTGGATGTTATCGCCGATTTTAGCCTATGCATTGTTCTTGATTTTATCCGCTTATCATTTCGGGCAATCTCAGTTTTCTCAGTATTTCACAAAACAATCATGGAATCAAAAGGCGCTCTATTTTTTCTGGGGTCTTGCCTTGCTCTTTGGATTCGTTCTTTTCAATCTGAAAGAGATCAATGATATTATGATTCAATATGAGGAATTCGCCGTGTTTAGTCCGTTGCATCAAAAATTGGCGATGCAAATAGGTTTCGCAATCACACTCGCTCTCACTGTTGGATTCCTGCTCAAACTAACCATCAAGAAGGCAATAACCATAGAGAATTTATCAATGGAATTATTGGTCCTCTGTCTTATTCTCGTGTGTTTCTACCTAATGCCCTTGTTAATTGGTTTTACACTTTACTTCGTTATACTGCACTCATTCAAGGTGCTCAGAGAAGAATATCATTTTTTAAATTTTGAACGTGAAGTGAGCTCGGTTAAAGGGTTCATTTACTTGTTGACCCCATTCACGCTCCTCTCAGTAGTAGGTATTGCCTTTATGTTTGGCCTTATTCATTTCGATGTACTAACCATTTCGTATGGGTACTGTCTCATCATCATAATCTCCTCGATTACCCTGCCGCACGTATTTGTAATGAATCGTTTTTACGATCTTTTGTCGTACGGAAAAGGGGTTTAAAAGAGGTTCCTAGCGGAACGATTCTAAACCATTTCAGCTACTACAAAAAAACTACCTCCCACCAATATGGTGTCTTCTAGTGCGGCTGATTTTTTAGCTGCCTCTACGGCTTTTCCCACCGTTGTAAAAGCGTCTCCCTCTAGGCCAACAGATTGAGCCCTATTTCGCAATTCATTTTCGGGAAGGGCGCGCGGTATCTTCGCGCGTGTGAAATAATAGCGGGCATTTATGGGGTATTGTTTCAAGAGTGCTTCTAGGTCTTTGTCGTTCACAAATCCGAGCACAAAATGCATGGCTCCTTGTGTCTCGGATTTCATTTGATCTAACAAGTAGGGCAGTGCTTCCGCATTATGTCCTCCGTCGAGAACAACTCTTGGATTCTCTTGAATTACTTGCCAACGACCTTGAAGACCCGTCGATGGAATCACGGAGGTGAATCCGACCGCTAGGTCGCTATCCTTTAACGCCAATGACCTTGGTAAAGAGCGATAAACCTTTATTGCCGCTTCCGCGGTTCTTAAATTCTTGTGTTGATAAGGGCCTTTTAAATCGGATTTCGGTACGGCGATATCCATTTCTTCTGCAAAGAAAATAGGCGCACCCACTTGGGCCGCTTTCGCACGGAAAACCCCTTCCGTTTCGGGATGCCGTTCACCAATAATTACCGGAATTCCCGGCTTTATAATACCGGCTTTTTCGGAGGCGATTTGAGCCAGTGAATCGCCGAGGAACTTTTGATGATCGTGCCCGATATTCGTAATCACGCAGAGTTCAGGGGTGAGCACGTTTGTTGAGTCGAGCCGACCGCCCATGCCGACCTCAATGATGGCTAAATCGGGCTGAGTTCTCCGGAAGTAGTCGAAGGCCAAGCCCACCGTCATTTCGAAGAAGCTGATCTGATTGGATTCAAACCATGGCCGGTGTTCGTTTATGAAGTCAACGACCGCGTGCTCCGATATCAAATGACTTTTTTTCGGGACTTCCCTCGAGCTTAGTTTAATGCGTTCTCTGAAGTCTTTAAGATGTGGGGAGGTATAGAGTCCAGTCGAGTAACCATTGGCCATAAAAGCACTTGCTAGTGCGTGACTCACAGAGCCCTTTCCGTTCGTTCCGGCTACGTGAATGCTTTTGAATGAATTTTCCGGATGAGCTAAATGGGCCATCAAATCGATGGTGGCTTTTAAATCGGCTTTGTACGCTGCTCCACCGACTCTCTGGTACATGGGCAATTGCTTGAAAAGCCAAGCCAAGCTTTCCGAATAGTTCATGACTTATTTGCGTGAGAACGAGTAAATAATTCTTCCGATTTGCTGTTCAGGAGCATTGATATCGCCTTCCCATTTAGTCTTCAAGGCCGCTTCTTTTGCTTTGCTCAACAAACAGGTCGCTGTATTCGTAGTTCCGCGATCACCGGCTTCTGCACGGAGGACATTTCCTTTTCGATCGACCCATATTTTAACAACGACTTTTCCTTCTTCGTCACAAGTGTATTCGGGCTTGGGCTTTGCCAATGCACTACGACTGCCCAACTGATAGTTTCCGCTATCGCCCAATCCACCATTCCCTTGGTAGTTCGGTGCATTTGGATTTCCAGTAGGGTCGCCCATATCGCCGCTTCCTTGAGCATCGCCCTCATTGCTGCTATTGCTGTTATTGAAGAAGTCGTTGAGCGTATTGTTTAATTCATCGCTCGGCTTCGGTTCTTCGGGCTTTTTCTCTTTTTCTGGGGCTGCTTGCTCCTGCGGTTCCTCGTTGGCAATGGCAACCGTTTCCATATCATCTTGAGTTGCAATGTCTTCAATTTGATCTGCCGTTTCACTTTCCACGGGAACATCTGGAACGTCGCGTTCTACTTCGTTTGTATTCGTGTTTTGCGTTTTTGTTGGAGACTGAGGCCCAAAAGCGGCTTCTACATTCCCAAAGTTGATGGCTATTCCATCTTCTGGTGGCGGAACCATGTATTTGAGTCCAAAGAAGAAAAATAGGATTAGCAAGGTCACGTGGATACCGATGGTCCACATAAGTCCTTTCCGTTTATCTTTTTCGTCTCCAACCACTGTTAGTAGTTTTAAGTTTTTAGTTCATAGTTCATAGTTCAGAATTTCGGTTCTGTGTTTTAAAGAATCTGTTTGGATGTTTCGTTATTTGATTTCAACTGAAAAACAAGTAACCAACCTTCACCTTAAAACTATGAACTACCCACTGTGAATTATGACCTACTTTGGTTCTGTTGCCAGAACAATTTTATATTGATTCCGATAAGCGATATCCATTACTTGAACGGCATATTCAATCGGAACTCCTTTTTCAACGCGCAGCACAATGGTCGATTCGTCGGCACCTTGTAAAACATTCATCAAGGCCGATTCCAATAATTCCGGGGCAATCGCATCGCGATCAATAAAAAAGTTGAGCTCGCGATCGATGCTGACCGAGGTACTTTGCTTCTTAACCGTTTTCGCTTTACTCTGGGGTAAAACCAAATCCAAAGCGTTGGTGGTCACCAAGGTCGAAGTGAGCATGAAAAAAATCAATAGCAAGAACACGATATCCGTCATGCTCGACATGGCGAATTCAGCACTTACTTTATTTCGACTTCTTAAATTCATTAGGCTACAGGTTCGTGAAGTAGATCCAAGAACTCAGTAGAACGGGCTTCCATTTTAAAGATCACCTTTTCTACTTTCGATACCAATAAATTATATCCGATGTAGGCCACAATACCGACAATCAGACCGGCTACGGTCGTGGTCATGGCTGTATAAATTCCTTGAGAAAGCATTTCCACGTTAATTTGACCACCTGCATTGGCCATTTCGTGAAAAGCTAAAATCATTCCGATCACCGTACCCAAGAACCCGATCATGGGTGCCGCTCCTGAAATAGTAGCCAAGGTGGCCAAGTTCGATTCCATCGAGTAGACCTCTAATTTTCCCGTGTTCTCAATGGCGGCAGAGATATCGTTTAAAGGTTTTCCAATGCGCGAGATTCCTTTTTCGATCATCCGTGCAATGGGCGTATTTGTTCGTTTACAGAGATCTTGGGCGCTGCTCAGCTTACCTTCTTTCACGTAATCGCGAATGTTGTTCATGAAATTCTCGTCTTCTAAAGAAGCTTTTTTAATAGCGTTATAGCGCTCTACAAAAATGTAAACGGCTAAAATTGAAAGAACGAAAAGAACGAACATTACTATTTGTCCGCCGATACCTCCACTGGTTATCAATTCAATGATTGATAGCGTTTTTTCCTGAACGGCAGCGGTCGTATCCGATGCTGCACTTAGGTTGTTGATCTGTAACAAGTTCACGTATTCAGTGATTTGGTTTGTTTGTAAAACGGTTTCGTCGGCTTTTCTATTGCCTTAACGCAATAAGGTTGTCTCCAATATGTACCATCCAGCACCGGCAAGGTAACCTAGGATAGCCAAAAGACTAATGCGTTTCATGTACCAAATAAAGTCAATTTTCTCGATACCCATCACCGCAACTCCGGCAGCCGATCCAATGATTAAGGCAGAACCTCCTGTACCCGCACAGTAGGCAAGGAATTCCCAGAACAAACCGTCGGTAACAAAAAAGCCTGTTCCGCCGATATCGTACATACCCATGGCTGCAGCAACTAAAGGCACATTGTCTACAATAGCAGAGAGCAAACCAATAACCATGGAAACAATATATACTCCGCTTGCTTCCGAGGTTCCGATGGTGTTGTCCAGGGTGTTGGCCAACTGACCTAGCTGACCAGCACTCTGCAATGAAGCAACGGCCAATAGAATTCCTAAGAAGAATAAAACAGAGGCGGTATCAATTTTTCGCAGTACGCTGATTACCAAAAGTTGTTGTTTCTCGTGGTATTCTTTTGCGTGGTGTAACCTTTCGGTTACTACCCATAAAACACCCAAACTTAACATCATTCCCATAAAAGGAGGAAGGTGAGTGACCGTTTTGAACAGAGGAACAAATAGAAGTCCGGCAACACCTAAAAAGAATATGATTTTTCGCTCGCGATCATTTACCTGGACTTCGTGTGTGTGGATGCCGGTAACTTTTTCAGGGCGCTCCACGGTACCTTTCATTGTAAATGACAACACTATCATAGGAACCAAGAGGCAAACCAAGCTGCTTATAAAGATATTGACGATAATAGCGCTTGCGGTAATTTGCCCTCCAATCCAGAGCATGGTCGTGGTGACATCTCCAATAGGAGACCAAGCTCCTCCAGCGTTCGCGGCGACAACAACAATTCCGGCGAACATCCAGCGCGTTTCTTTGTCCTTAATCAATTTGCGGAGCAATGAAACCATTACAATAGAGGTAGTAAGGTTATCGAGTACAGCGCTGAAAAAGAAGGTAAGAATAGCAATGATCCAAAGTAGTTTTATCTTTTTCGTTGTAGTAATTCTATCTGTAATCACGGCGAATCCTTCATGTGCGTCAACCGTTTCAACGATGGTCATAGCGCCCATTAAGAAGAATAAGATGCTCGCTATTTCACTCAAATGTTCAAGTAGGTGATGCTCGTAGCCGTGTTCCACATTGAAGTGTTCCATAGCCGCATATAGTGCCCAGCAAACAACCCCGGTGACTAACGCCGAAGCGGCTTTGTCAATTTTTAATGGATGTTCTAGCGCGATGGCGAGGTAACCTAGAACAAAAACGACGATCATAGCGATGTACATGACTCAAGAGATAAAGAAGTGAAACAGTATTAGATCAGTTGATTCAAGGCGATTTCAAATGCCGTTTGGGCAATTTTAGTTTTGTTTGAATTGGTCTTGTGTGATTTTTCCAAGGCCGTGCGAATGGTGTCGCTCGTATCTGTAAAAATGGCGTCATCACTCAACTCAACATCGCTTTGCATGAGGTATGCAAAGACGCGAGCCATTCCGCAGTTCGAAATGAAGTCCGGAACAATGCTAATTTTATTGTCGACGTTTTCCGCGATGGGGCCAAAGAAGATTTCTTTGTCTGCAAAAGGTACATTTGCTCCGCAAGCGATTACTTCCAAGCCAGTTGCAATTAATCGATCCGCTTGTTCCTGGGTGATTAATCTCGACGCTGCGCACGGCAAAAAGACCTCCGTTTGTAAATCCCAAATACGGTCGTTTACTTCTTCAAAAGAGAGCATTTCAAATTCCGAGCTAGCTAGCGTATTCCCGTCTTTTTCGTTGAATAGGGTGGTCATTTGGTCCATGGTGAATCCTTTCTCGTTGATGATTCCACCCGACCGATCAATAATACCGACCACTTGACCCCCGGCTTGAGTAATGTAGAATCCGGCTGCAGCTCCTACGTTGCCCCAACCCTGTACAATTACTTTTTTTCCTTTCACAGATCCACCGTAAACATCGTAATAATGGCGAACCGATTCGGATACGCCCCATCCCGTAATCATATCCGCGATCACGTATTTCCGACCGAGATCAGGGGAGTATTGAGCGTCCTCAATTACCTTACTTACCCCTTGACGCAACTGGCCAATTTTATGAATTTTTTCATTGTCACGCGGACTAAAATGACCTTGAAGAACACCTTCCTGTGGATGCCAAAGCCCGTAGTCTTCCGTAATTGGAATTACTTCATGGATTTCATCAACGTTAAGATCTCCACCGGTTCCGTAATAGTTTTTAAGCAAGGGAATGACGGCTTTGTACCAGCGCTTAAGCACATCTTTTTTTCGCGGATCGCGCGGATCAAAATTAATACCCGACTTAGCTCCGCCAATGGCAGGGCCAGAAACGGTGAATTTAACTTCCATTGTTTTTGCCAAGGAAAGAACTTCGTGCCTATTCAATCCTGGGCGCATGCGCGTTCCTCCACCAGCGGCTCCTCCACGAAGAGAATTGATAACCACCCAGCCTTCTGCTTCCGTTTCTGAATCGCTCCATTCAAAGACGATTTCGGGCTTCTTATTTTCGAATTTGTCGAGTAATTCTTTCATAGTACTTTCTTTGTCTAGTGAGCGATATGTGCCTGCGGCACGATACGTGGCGCAAAGGTAAAAAACTAAGCTTCTGAGAAGTTATGCGAGAGTGAAAAATGTACTAAGGTAAGCGGATGGTTCCGGCAGAATGATTAATGCTGGCTCCTGTAACACTGGAGAGCACATTTATTTGCCCATAATTTCGCAATACTCCCAGTAGCGCGAAAATAATGGCCTCTTTAAAATCAATGGTAATTGAATCGGGTATATGGAGCTTTGGGCCGCCATATTTCTTCGCGGTTTCTCTCCAATATTGATTGTAAACGCCCCCTCCTGTTGCAAGGACCTTTTTAAAGGGTCGACTGAATTGCGCCCATTGATAGGCAGAATGATGCACCATTGTATGAAGTAAATCGGGTGGGGGAGCATCGTCAAAATGAGGCATATAGGCAACATCTATCCATTCGCGCCCGAGTGATTTGGGCGGGGCTTTCTTGTAAAAAGGCAGGTTGTTCCACTGATCAAATAATGGTTGAATCAACGTTCCAGATCGGGCCGTATTTCCGGATTCATCAAAGGGCATGCTCATTTTCCGGGCAAGCGCATTTAATACGATGTTCATGGGACCGATATCACAGGCTAATTGCTCCCCATTGTGCCTCCAACTTGCATTCATAAAGCCGCCCAAATTCAAGCATGCATCGTATTCATTAAAAAGAAGGAGGTCGCCAATTGGAACCAAAGGAGCTCCTTGCCCGCCTAATTCGATGTCGGGCTGTCTGAAGTCGTGAATGACTTTAATTCCCGTGCGTTGGGCAAGCTCCAAGCCGTTTCCAATTTGGATGGAATATCCGCCCGAGGAGGGCGGAGGAAAGGACTTTAATTGTTCCGATAAATGAATCGATGGATTGGGGACATGGTGGACCGTATGCCCGTGACTGCTGATTAAATCTACGGATTCAGATCCAATGAAATCGAGGCATTGGTTTGCAAGCCAAGCCCCATATTGTACGTCGAGCTCCGATAGTTTTGATTTAGAAAGTAAATGACTCGAGCCCAATTGCGCCCGCCAAAAATCCGAATACTCGCGCGTTTCCGCTTTAACCACTTCGTACGACCACTTGAACACGGCATCGTCCTTTTTCGGATCTAAGGGCTTCAATTGAGCCGTGTCCCGTTCGATTCCTTGGATTTGTACAAGCGCCAGGTCCAAGCCGTCTAGAGACGTGCCCGACATTAAACCCAGAACTTGATGTGTGATTGTACGACCCATTTTCAATGTTACAATTTTCTGTAAAACCATTACCTTTGTCGGCCTATTATTCACTACACATTTAAAATATTTTCCAATGAGTTTCGAATTGACTGAAGAGCACAAAATGATTCGCGACACGGCGCGCGAATTTGCCCAAAATGAATTGTTGTCAGGGGTTATTGATCGCGATAACGAGCAACGTTTCCCAAAGGAGGAAATTAAAAAAATGGGTGAGCTGGGATTCATGGGAATGATGGTAGATCCAGCATATAATGGTGGAGGAATGGATACCCTGAGCTATGTCTTAGCGATGGAAGAGATTTCGAAAATTGACGCCTCTTGTTCGGTGGCCATGTCCGTGAATAATTCACTGGTTTGTTGGGGACTCGACAAGTACGGAAGCCATGAGCAAAAAGAGAAATATTTGAAGCCTTTGGCTGCCGGTGAAATTATTGGTGCTTTTTGTTTATCGGAACCTGAAGCGGGTTCTGATGCAACTAGCCAAAGAACCACGGCGGAGGATAAAGGCGACTACTATTTATTGAACGGAAATAAAAACTGGATCACGAATGGAAATTCGGCTTCAGTTTATCTTGTTATGGCCCAAACCGATCGCGATAAAGGGCATCGAGGAATCAACTGTCTGATCGTTGAGAAGGGCATGGAAGGATTCGAAGTAGGTAAGAAAGAAGATAAGTTAGGTATCCGTGGGTCAGATACGCACAGCTTGATGTTTACCGACGTGAAGGTTCCAAAGGAAAACCGAATTGGCGAAGATGGGTTCGGATTCAAGTTTGCCATGAAAACACTGAGTGGAGGGCGCATCGGTATTGCAGCTCAAGCACTAGGAATTGCGAGTGGCGCCTTTGAACTGGCGAAAAAGTACGCAACTGAGCGCACAACATTCGGTAAAAGAATTGCAGACCATCAAGCCATTGCTTTTAAGTTGGCCGACATGGCAACGAAGATTGAAGCTGCACGTCTATTGATTTATAAGGCGGCCGCTTTAAAAGATGCCGGAAAAAACTTTGACAAGGAAAGTGCGATGGCAAAATTATTTGCTTCGGAAGCCGCGATGTGGGTTACTACCGAAGCGGTTCAAGTTCATGGAGGCTACGGCTACGTGAAGGAATACCACGTCGAGCGTTTGATGCGTGATGCCAAAATTACCCAGATCTATGAAGGGACCTCGGAGATTCAAAGAATTGTAATCTCCCGTTCGGTCATTAACGAGTAAATTTTAAAGGAAGGGTATCAAGAGCTCCAATCGGATGCCGCGCGACCCTTTCAAAAGGACAGTACAGTTCTCGAGAGGTTCAGATTTCCAAAAAGTCTGAACCTCTTTTGTATCCGTAAAACTCAAAAATGATTCGGGTCGTTCTGTTGATGCGAACAAGGGTCCAACTAAAACGACCTGTTCAATTTTTTCATCAATAAGTAAATCGACGATTTTTTGGTGTTCCTTGCCACTCTCTTCGCCCAACTCTAGCATGTCGCCTAAAACTACAGCTCGGGAATCAAAGCCCCTCAAATTCTGTATGGCGACTTCCATGCTCGAGGGGTTGGCATTATAACAGTCAACAATAAGATCGTTTTGCTTTCCCTTCTGAAACTGCGACCTATTAAGGTTAGGGGTATAGGACTCAATTCCTCGGATAAGCTCAGGGTCAGGAATCTTAAAGGTCTTACCGATTAGTATGGCATAGGCCATGTTTGAATAGTTATAGATGCCGGTAAGCTGAGAAAGAGCTCGATTACCTCCCCATTGAACTCCCGCGCGATTTGCGCTTTCAAACGGCCTTATAACGAGGTTGCCTTGTTCTTTTCCGAAGGTGAATTTTTTTATTCCTTCGGAACGATCCATTTGTTCTAGGTCGTCAGCCCATACAAAGGATGTTTTTTCGTTTTCCCTGAGGAAGTCATACAGCTCGCTCTTTCCTTTTTTTACTCCTTCAATGCCGCCAAAACCCTCGAGATGCGCTTTTCCAAAATTGGTAATGAATCCGTAGTCAGGCTCACAAATGGAGCAGAGAAAAGCAATTTCCTTTTGATGGTTTGCTCCCATTTCTATTACCGCGAATTCATGATGACTTTGTATTTCGAGTAAGCTTAATGGAACGCCGATATGGTTGTTTAGGTTTCCTTTAGTGGCGTAAACAGAATATTTTTGGCTAAGTACGCTGGCCAATAGTTCTTTACTCGTTGTTTTCCCATTGGAGCCGGTTAATCCGATTATAGGAATACGTAATTTCCTCCTGTGATACTGAGCCAAGGCTTGCAAGGACGCCAAAACGTCTTGCACCAGAATCGTGTTTTTCAGCACGTAATCTTGCTCATCAATAATGGCAAATGCAGCGCCTTTTTCAAGAGCTTCCTCAGCAAATTTATTACCGTTAAAACGTTCCCCTTTTAAGGCAAAGAACATGCAACCAGGGATAATAGCTCGAGTATCCGTTACAACCTCCGGATGAGATCGAAAAATTTGATAGAGTTGTTCGGTAGTCATGACAAAAAAAAATCCCCCCGATTGGTCGGGGGGATAAACTTACTTATTTCTTTAGAAGTTATTTGCGTCCGTTGATGGAAGGTTCACCGACTCGGTGCATAGCACAACGGAAACCGATATCATCTGTCGACATATCCTCTTCAAGGTATCGACGAGTTCCAGGAACTAACCAATAAGCGCGATCTTTCCACGAACCACCTTTGAAAACACGCACTTGGTCGTTGTACAAACTAGTTCTTGCATAATCATACATCGCAGCTTCTCCTTCGGGTACTTGACCTTTGTCGTAGAAGATACTCGACTCAACATCGCCATCGAGGTAGTTGCGTACATCGCTTCTTTTGTAGTTACGACGACCTAAAACCTCTTCTTCGGAAACTTCACGTTTCACCATGTTACCTAGAGAATCTACAGGTTGAATATAACCCTCTTCATCTTTATCCCATGTCTTGTAAACGTTACCCCGATAAGCACGGAAATCGTTCATGTCTTCCATACTCAACGGGCGGTAAACATCAGCGACCCACTCATTCACATTACCCGCCATGTCATATAATCCGAAATCGTTTGGAGGGAACGTCTTTACCGGTGCAGTAACGTCGTAACCATCATTCAAATAACCACCGATACCCATGTTGTCTCCGCGACCTCTCTTGTAGTTCGCAAGCATGTCTCCTTTGTATTTGTTCTCTGGATTACGCAAGCTTTGACCATCCCAAGGATATTGTCTTTTCTGAGTCACACGCTCGTATTCTGTATTCCCGATAAGCGCTAAACTAGCGTATTCCCATTCCGCCTCAGTTGGGAGTCGGTATTTCGGTAAAATGATTCCATCTTCCATTTTCACATGACGTCCGGCATCTCCAGCTCCGTCCGGGTTGTAATCAGCAAGATTCTTTTTAACCTCACCAACGTATTGACCGTACAAATAAGCATCGGTGTCAAAATTGTCATCGTCGTATTGGTTCGGATTTGTGCGAAGAATTCCTTCGGCAACCAAAATCTGTTCGTTCACACGATCGGTTCTCCAATCACAATAGTCATTCGCCTGTAACCAGCTAACTCCAACTACTGGGTAAAAGTTATACGCCGGGTGACGCAAATAAGTCTCCACATAAGGTTCGTTGTAGGCTAATTCTGATCGCCAAACCAAAGTGTCCGGCAATGCCTTTTCATACACTTCCGGGTAACTGTAGAAGTACACGCGGTTTAGCCAATATAAGTATTCGCGATATGCAATATTGGTCACTTCCGTTTCATCCATGTAAAAAGACGATACGGTAACGCGACGTGGAATATTGTCCCAATCGTACATTACATCCATTTCAACACGTCCCATAGTGAAGGATCCACCTTCAACGAAAACTAATCCCGGGCCCGTCTCTTGACCTCCATAGTTTAAGTTGGCTTCAAAGCCACCATTCTTAGAATCGTTGTATCCCCAACCGGTCGTTGACGATTGTTCTTTACAACCAGTAAACGCAGCCATGGTCATAACAACCAAAGCTCCGCGCATCAGATTTCTAGTATTCAAAATCTTCATATTAAAGTCATTTGCTGTGCAAAGGTAAACTAGAACCTTGGACAGTTTATTGTTTTAAACTTTTTCTTTTTCGGTCTGCACTCAAATTGATAGCTGAGTGAAATTTCGTGTGCTCCTCCTTCTTGGTTCGTGAATTCACTTACCGTGTAGTCATAACTGTAACCGATAGCAATCTCATCTGTAGGCTGGAATCCAACTAAAACAACCAATGCATCAGCATTGGTAACGTTGTGACGGAAACTCAAACCACCGGTGATTACCCCGCGGGTAACAGAGAGCAAGAAATTCAATTGTTGAAATTCTCCTTGTTGCTGGTACAGAATACCCGGATTTAATGTTGTTTGTGGTCCAGAAGCCAATCGTGACCCTCCTAATGGAATACTTGCACCTCCATGAAAAGTCATTTTCATTGGAAGGGTAGATTCTACTAAGAACGGATCATCGGGCTGGGTAAGGTGGTGGAAAGCCCCTCCGAAATAGAAATTATCAGTGAATAACACGAAACCAGTAGATAGGTCAACATGACCTACTTGGTCCTCGCCTTGAATTTCTTGTGTCGGTTTTACAAAACCGTATAAATTGTCAATTTGATCACCGAAACGAAGTGATCCCCAGTCTAAAGTTCTCTGGCGATAGCCCGCTTGAAAACCAGCTAAAAGCGAAACTTTTCTAGAAATGGTTAAGTGATAACTGTAAATCGCGCTTACTTCAGTAATTCCTAAAGTCCCATCACCAGCTTGGTCATTGGTGATTAACAATCCCAAACCACCACTAATTCCGTCAACGAATTGATCGTATGACGCTCCAATGGTCCGAAACGCACCAAGTGCAGGATACTGATTCCGGTAGATCATGTTGACCTTTGGACATTTAGTTGCCCCAGCCATAGCAGGGTTTAGGTATAGCGGGTTCGCATAGAACTGCGAGAAGTGCGGATCTTGTGCAAATAGCGAGCCGGCACTTAACAAGAGTGCCATTCCTAACGCGAATATATATTTCATCATCATGCCTTAATGAACCAACAATAATACGAATTCCTTTTCTTATTGACGTAAAACAAAACAAAAGGGTGGGTTCTCATGTAAGAGGATTAATTTTGTACCAACTATAATTAATTGACCTTCGTCTCGTTTCAAGAAGGAAAACCATTCATACATGCGCGCACTGTCTTTGCTTTTTATCCTCTGCGGATTTGCTACAACCGCCCAAACGAAAGGATCGGTCACCGAAATTAAATGGACCGAACCGGTATCGTTTAGTACTCCGGGTGAAACATTTAGCGCCTTGCACTTTGAAAAGGCGCAATACGAATGGTCCGAATCGAAATTGCCCGGCTTTTACGACCAAAGATCGGTGTCCGGTGCACCGGAAGGAGTTGAAATACAACTGTCGAACCTATCTTTTGAGCCTTTAACGGCAGAAGAAAGGGCATTGGTCGATGAAAGTTCGGTTGGAAATGAAGTTCTGTATAAAGGCTCAGTAAACTACGTTCGGAAAAAGGCAGTTGCTCGACTTAAATTGATCCCTATCCGGAAAAACCCCAATACAGGCGCATTGGAAAAACTGATTTCTTTCACCTGGGGTGCTGCGCCAATTGGGAATGTATCGGCCCGTAGGGCCATAAATAATTCTTGGGCCAACAATTCTGTTTTAGCCACAGGAGATTGGTACCGAGTGGGTGTAGTGAAAACGGGAATGTTCAAATTGACACCCGCGTTTTTGAATGATCTTGGAATAAACACGGCGAGTCTTGATCCGAGAACGCTAAAGGTTTATGGAAATGGCGGGGGTGAATTACCTGCATTAAATAGTGCCTTTCGGCACGACGACTTAGTTGAGAACGCCATCTTCGTTGAAGGTGAATCGGACGGATCGATGGATGGGAATGACTTTGCCCTTTTCTATGCCGAAGGTCCAAATGAATGGCAATACGATTTCGAGAGTGAGCGCTTTCGACACGAGCGGAATATTTATTCGGACACGAATTATTACTACATCACCTTTGGTGGCGTCAACGGACTTCGGGTTTCAAACATTGCCAGTGTCCCGGGAACGCCATCGCATAACGTAACCAGTTTTATTGATTACGCTCAGCATGAGAACGACTGGACCAACCTCGTGGGGTCGGGCCGACAATGGTTTGGTGAATACTTTGATGTAACGCCCAGTTATAACTTCACTTTTGATTTCCCGAACCTCGATAATTCCGAACCGATTTGGATAAATGCTCGGGCTGTAGCGCGGGCCCCCGGCTCAACGAATATGAGCATAACACCGAATTCTTCGACCACGTCTTTATCATTGAGCTTTAATGCTGTAAATCCGAGTCCCTCCGCTGACTACGTTGCCGCTTCAGAAAGGAGCGGTTCATTCTCCAATACATTGGCCAATAATGTAATTCTAACGGCGACTTATTTAGATAATGGCTTGCCTGGTTCTATAGCTTGGCTCGATTACTTAGAGATTAATGTGACGCGTCAACTTGCACATTCTGGTACGCAAACCGTATTTCGAGACCCTAGAGTAATTGGATCGGGAAACATCGTTGCCTATAACTTGGGCAATGCTCAAAATGCGAGTGTTTGGGATATTACAGATCCGTTAGTACCGAAAAGAGTTCAAGGTCAATTACAAGGAAGCACCTTCACCTTTTCTGCTTCGGGAGATACACTTCGCGAGTATCTTTCTTTTTCTGGAACTTCTTTTCCCGCGCCGGCAGCTTATGGGAAGGTCGTAAATCAAAACTTACACGGAGAGCCAGTATCGGAGCTAGTGATCGTTACCCCGGGCAAGTTTTTATCAGAAGCCGAGCGCTTGGGCCAATTTCATCGCGATAACGATAATATGACGGTGAAGGTGGTAACACCTCAAGAAATCTACAACGAGTTTAGTTCAGGTAAGCAAGACATTTCGGCCATCCGAGATTATATGCGGATGTATTACGAACGTGCAGCGAGCGGTTCCGATTTGCCGAATCACTTATTGCTTTTTGGAGATTGCTCCTACGATTACAAGGATATTTTAACTACCAACACCAATCTTGTTCCCACCTTCCAAAGTGGGGCGAGTTTTAGTTTATATCAATCATTTTGTTCTGATGATTATTTCGGGAATCTAGATCCGGACGAAGGAGAGTTTATTTTCGCGGATGCTACCGATCTATCCATTGGGCGATTGCCCGTGAAAACAAACCTAGAAGCGGCACAGGTTGTGGATAAGATTCTTGCTTATCACAATGAATCGAGCTTGGGTGATTGGACCCAGAAAATATTGTTTGTAGCGGATGACGTAGACGTTTCGTGGGAAACAGTATTAATGACGGACGCCGATGGACTGGCGAATCGATTAGATCAAGACTATCCGGATTTGAACATTGAAAAAATTTATACCGACAGCTACGTTCAGGAAAGTAGTTCGGGAGGAGATCGTTACCCAGAGGCACAAAACGAAATTGGAAACAAAGTGGAACAAGGAGTTCTTCTTTTAAATTATGTCGGTCACGGTGGGGAAGTAGGTTGGGCAAGCGAACGGATTTTAGAGGTAAATGATGTTCGCTCCTATGATAATTTAGACCGTCTAAACGTGATGATGACGGTCACATGTGAGTTCAGTAGAATTGATGACCCAGGGCGCGTATCCGCGGGAGAATATGCTTTATTGAATCCGAACGGGTGTTCGGTGGCTCTTTTTAGCACTATGCGCGTTGTTTTTGTAGGACCGGCGAACTATTTAAATCGACTGTTTTACGACTACGCATTCGAAAAAGATACAGACGGAGATTATTTCACCTTCGGTGAGATTATGAGGTTTACGAAAAACGCTTCCGGAACAACTTCAGATCGCAGAAAATTTGGTTTATTGGGCGATCCGGCGATGCAGTTCCACCGACCTGAATATAGAATTGCCATAACCAGCTTGAACGACGAACCTTTAGCAAGTTTTAACGATACACTTGGGGCATTGAGTTTAGTGCGCGTTTCGGGAACGGTTCAGGACGAGTCCGGACAAAAGGCAACAGATTTCAATGGTGCCTTATCGGCCACCGTTTTTGACAAGTACACCGATCTTCAAACACTCGATAATTCAGGGGTTGCAGCGCCTATTCCTTTTGAATTACAGAAAAACGTCATTTACAAAGGAAAGGCGACGGTAGTAAACGGAGACTGGAACTACGAATTTATTGTGCCTATTGATATAGCCTATCAAATTGACTACGGTAAGTTTTCTCACTATGCGAACGAAGCATTGATTGACGCGGCCGGATCGTACCGTGAGGTATATATTGGAGGAACAAGTGATAATCCGATTACCGATTCGGAAGGCCCGCGAATCGATTTATATATGAACGACGACCAGTTCGTCTTCGGAGGAATCACAAACCAAGAGCCCGATATTTATGCCGTACTATTTGATTCCTTGGGGATTAATACGGTAGGTAATGGAATCGGCCATGACCTCATTGCAATTCTTGATAAAGAGTCGAGTAACCCTATTGTATTGAATGATTTTTACGAAGCCGATTTGAACAGTTTCAAACGAGGAACGGTTCGATATCCCTTAAGTCAAATGAGCCCGGGTTTGCATCATTTATATATGAAGGCCTGGGATGTGGCGAACAATTCTGCTGAAGCTGAAACGGAGTTTGTAGTTGCGGAATCGGCGGACTTGGCATTAAATCATGTGTTGAATTATCCAAACCCTTTTACCACCTACACGGAATTTCACTTTGAGCACAATAGGCCGGCCGAGCCTCTGGAGGTTCAAGTGCAGATTTTCACGGTCTCCGGGAAGCTTGTCAAGACCCTCAATACCACGGTAACCACGGATGGTTTTCGAGCTAGTCCAGTTACTTGGGATGGGTTAGATGAATACGGAGATGAAATTGGACGGGGCGTATACGTTTATCGTTTGAAAGTACGTTCTATGGCAGATAATTCTGCAGACGAAGAATACGAGAAATTGGTGATCTTACGTTAAGTCACCGAATGAATCAATTACCTTATATTTGCAACCCAATAAATAAGACGAATGAGTTTTAAGAGATTAGCCAGATTTTTGGGTCTTTCCGGAATCTTGTTTTTTAGTGGAGCGGAAGCTCAAAACGCCTTTGGCGATCAGGACGTATATAATACGATTACAACTGCCGTCCCATTTTTAAGAATTTCACCAGACTCACGGGCCGGAGGTATGGGTGATGTTGGTGTATCCACAACGCCTGATGGAAATTCAATTCATTGGAATGCAGCGAAATTGGCTTTTCTCGAAGAAGGTCAAGGATTGAGTGTAAGCTATACTCCTTGGTTGAGTAGACTTGTACCCGATATCAATTTGGCCTATTTAAGCTATTACCACACTCTTGGAAGACGCTCTGCGATTGGCGTTTCTATGCGTTATTTCTCTTTGGGAGATATTACATTTACGGATGACCAAGGAAATAACATTGGACAATTTAATCCGAATGAGTTCGCCATCGATGCTGCATATTCCTTAAAGCTCTCAAGAAACCTATCTGCGGGGGTAGCATTGCGCTATATCTACAGTAACCTAACGGGGGGGCAATTTGTGCAAGGCTTTCAAAGCAGACCCGGTCAATCTGTTGCGGCCGATATAGGACTTTACTATCGCAGTGAGGAGTTTGATGCGGGCGATATGGATGCACGTTGGACTTGGGGTATTAGTATGACCAACTTGGGTTCGAAAATTTCCTATACAGAGTCGGGTGAAGCAGACTTTATACCAACCAATCTTGGTGTGGGTACCGGAATGCTTTTTGAAGTAGATCAGTACAATAGCTTTTCAGTTCATTTAGAGTTTAATAAACTGTTGGTACCAACGCCACCGTTATATGCAAGGGACAGCACGGGGCAATTCATTCTTGATCCTGAAGGGAATCCCGTAATTGAAGCTGGAAAAGATCCGGACGTGCCGCCGGTTCAAGGAGTTTTTCAGTCGTTTGGTGACGCTCCGGGAGGGTTTCAAGAAGAGTTGAATGAGATTCAGATTTCATTTGGGGCAGAGTATTGGTACAACAAGCAGTTTGCTGTTCGTGCGGGATATTTCTACGAAGCCCAGCAAAAAGGGGGGCGTCAATACTTTACTCTAGGAGCAGGAATAAAATACAATGTATTTGGTCTTGACTTTGCTTATCTGATTCCCGCAACCAGTACGGTTCGTAGTCCACTTGAAAACACTTTGCGCTTTACCCTATTCTTCGACTTGGAGAATTTAATGGGCTTAAGCGAAGGCGAACCGAATTAATGATGACTCCTTTCCGCGTAGGCTTTGGATACGACGTTCATCAATGGGATGGGCATCGAGATCTATGGCTTGGCGGTATTAAGATTGATCATTCCCACGGTTTATTGGGGCATTCTGATGCCGATGTATTAATTCACGCAATATGTGATGCATTGTTGGGCGCTGCTGATTTGCGCGACATTGGATATCATTTTCCAGATACGGACCCTCGCTTTAAAGGAGCAGACTCGAAATTATTATTGAGAGAGGTGGGTAAATTATTAGCAACCTCCGGTTGGAAAATTGGCAATATAGATGCGACTATGGTTGCCGAACAGCCCAAGCTCAATCCACATATTTCCGAAATGAAAACGGTAATGGCTGAAATCCTCGGTATCGGAGAAGGACAGTTAAGTCTCAAGGCAACCACGAGCGAGAAAATGGGCTTTGTAGGTAGAGCAGAGGGTATGGCCGTTCATGCGGTAGCGCTAATTTTCAAGGACTGATCTAAGAGTGACCAGAAGCTGAGGAAAATCTTATTTCCATGTTGTGGGCGGCAATTCTTTTAATTCGTTCAAGCATCGCCTGATGATACCCAGGACTTCGCCGAAAGACCAAATTATCCCTACCTTTTGAGTTCAAAAAGACTTCGACTATGAGGCGAATCGAATGGAAAGCAACGTTCACGGAATATCAAGCGATAGAAGAATTACCGTCGGAAATTCAAAATTTGATGCTTCGGGCCGAGGAGGCCCGAGAAAAAGCGTACGCACCTTACAGTAAATTTAATGTTGGTGCGGCAGTATTGTTAGAGAATGGCGAAATCGTGGCGGGAAGCAATCAAGAAAACGGGGCTTTCCCTTCCGGACTATGTGCCGAGCGCGTTGCTTTGTTTGCCGCCGGAGCAAATTTCCCCGGAATTCCAATAGCTGCGCTTTGTATAACGGCCCGCCCCGAATCTATAGCATTAAAAAAGCCGATAGCGCCATGTGGAGGTTGTCGGCAAGTAATGGCTGAAACGGAGGCTCGTCAGCCTTCTGCAATGCGAATATTCTTTCGCGGAAGTACGGGTCCGATCGTCGAAGCAGCAGGCACAAAATCACTAATGCCCTACCTGTTTAAATTTGGCGATTGGGAGTGAAACTTTTGTATTAAATTTGCCACCCTAACAATGGAATTATGGCAAAGATAAAAGCGAGTAAAAGTCTCTATCTAAAGTGGTATGAAGACATGCTGTTGTGGCGCAAGATTGAAGATAAATCGAGCGCTCTTTACATACAACAGAAGATCCGTGGATTCTTACACCTATATAATGGTCAAGAAGCGGTTCTAGCAGGATGTGTTGAGGCCATTGAGTTAGGTCGGGATAAAATGATCACTGCCTACAGGAATCACGTGCATCCCATTGCAATGGGTGTGGATCCCAAATATATTATGGCCGAAATGTTCGGAAAGAAAACGGGTACCTCTCAAGGTAATGGAGGGTCCATGCATATGTTTTCGAAGGAAAAAGGATTTTACGGAGGTCACGGTATTGTCGGCGGACAGATTCCTCTAGGAGCGGGGATCGCTTTTGCTGATAAGTACAATGAAACAGGAGGTGTTACTTTAACGTTTATGGGCGATGGTGCCGTTCGTCAAGGAGCGTTTCACGAAGCGCTAAGTTTGGCTGCTACCTGGAAACTTCCCGTTGTATTTATTATTGAGAATAACGGTTACGCTATGGGAACATCCGTTGAGCGTCAAACCAATGTTACGGATCTCCACAAGTTGGGGCTTGGGTATGATATTCCAAATCGACCCGTGGACGGAATGGACGCTTTAGAGGTGGCCAACCAAGTTAAAATTGCCGTAGATCATGCTCGGGCGGGAAAAGGACCTACATTGCTCGAGATGAAGACTTATCGATATAAAGGACACTCAATGAGTGATGCTCAGCTGTATCGTACAAAGGATGAGGTTGCCGAATATCAGAAGATAGATCCTATCAACGTTGTTAAAGGAATCCTTTTAGAGAAAAAATACGCAAGCGAAAAGCAAATTGCAGAAATTGACGAGCGAGTTAAACAAGCGGTAAACGATGCTGTTAACTTTGCCGAGGAGTCAGAATTCCCAAAAGTAGAGGACTTATACCGTTCGGTATACAGTCAAGAAGATTATCCATTCATCATAGAATAAAGAAACGATGGCCGAAATAGTACGTATGCCGCGATTGAGCGACACCATGGAAGAGGGAGTAGTTGCGAAATGGCATAAGAGTGTTGGAGATTCGGTAAGCGAAGGTGATTTGCTGGCCGAGATAGAAACCGATAAAGCAACCATGGAGTTTGAGTCTTTCCAAGAAGGAACTTTACTCCACATTGGAATTGCTGAAGGCGACGGAGCTCCTGTTGATTCCATTTTGGCCATTCTTGGTGAAAAAGGAGAAGATGTTCAGGGCTTGATCGACGGCGATTCGGGAGGTAAGGCTCCTGTCGCAGAAGAAGCGCCCAAGAAAGAGGAAGCACCGGCTGTTGTAGAAGAAGCGGCGCCAGCGGAAGTAGTAAAGCCTGCGGCAGCACCGAGTCCAGCTCCAGTGACGGAAACAACATCGGATAATGGAAGATTAAAAGCTTCTCCTTTAGCGCGTAAGTTAGCTGAAGATAAGGGGGTTGATTTGGGTCGTGTTCAAGGTTCAGGTGATGGTGGTAGAATCATCAAGCGTGATGTGGATGGGTTTAATCCCGCTTTAGCTCCGGTGGCCCAAGCAGGTATCGTCCCGGCTTTAAGCGCGCCAGGAGAAGAGCACTTTACGGAAGAACGCGTTTCGCAGATGAGAAAAACTATTGCAAAACGATTGAGCGAATCGAAATTTACGGCTCCTCACTTCTATCTTACCATTGAGTTGGATATGTCGAACGCTATGGCGGCGCGTAAACAAATCAATGAATTACCCGACACGAAGGTGAGTTTTAACGATATGGTTATTAAGGCCGTTGCTGTCGCGCTAAAAAGACACCCTAAGGTGAACAGCAGCTGGCAAGGCGATACTATTCGTTACAACAGTCATGTTCACGTGGGCGTGGCGGTTGCTGTTGACGAGGGCTTGTTGGTTCCTGTGGTTCGATTCGCGGATTCAAAGAGTTTCACTCAAATAGGCGCAGAGGTTCGCGAGTTAGCCGGAAAAGCGCGCGATAAAAAACTGCAACCATCGGAATGGGAAGGCAATACGTTTACGATTTCCAATTTGGGAATGTTTGGTATAGAAGAATTCACCGCAATAGTGAATCCACCGGACAGCTGTATTCTCGCCGTAGGCGGAATTAAAGAAACGCCCGTTGTAAAGAACGGAGCGGTTGTTCCAGGCCATGTAATGAAAGTGACCCTGAGTTGCGATCACCGAGTGGTGGATGGTGCTACGGGAGCTCAATTCTTGCAGACTTTCAAGCAGTTTATGGAGCAACCTGTTGCCATGTTGGCATAAAAAAAGGATACTTAAATTAGAGGGGGCATTGCCCCCTTTTTTTTGCGCTATATATATAAGGTATAAAAACACAATTAAAATGAAGCATTTTATAGTAACTGGAGCAAGTCGTGGAGTGGGTAGGGAAGTTGTTCTTTCGTTAGCTCGTTATGTCCCGGATTCCAAGATTATTGCTTTAGCGCGTTCAAGTGATGCTTTGAACGCCCTTCGGGCGGATGTGGAGGAGATGGCGAATGGATCGGAAGTATGTAGTTTACCCTTCGATTTATTAGAATCGGACACGGAGCTGTTAAAAGAGTGCATTGAGAAGTTCCTTCACGGTCGTGTTGATGGCTTATTAAACAATGCTGGGAGGCTTATACACAAATCATTTACCGAGCTGAGCGATGAAGATTGGATGGAAGTATATAAAGTAAATGTCATTGGAGTCTCTAAATTGACCCGATTGGTTCTTCCTTACATGAAGGAAGGGCATGTTGTAATGGTGAGTAGTATGGGTGGAATAATGGGCTCGGTGAAGTTTGCGGGACTATCTGCATACAGTTCAAGTAAAGCTGCTGTCATTGGAATGGTTGAATGTTTGGCAGAAGAATACAAGGAAGGTCTTGTGCGTTTTAATGCTTTGGCCTTCGGTTCAGTGCAAACAGAAATGCTTGAAGAGGCTTTTCCAGGATTTAAAGCGGCGGTTACGGCGGAAGAAATGGGTGTGTATACGGCCGACTTCCTATTAAACGGTGGGCGCTATTACAACGGGAAGACGCTACAGGTGTCAAGTTCCACTCCTTAACATATACTGATAATCAGGCGTGTATAAAAAAGTTTGAAAATTTTCTACGCCTATGTTTGGATGTGTCGAAAAGGTGCGTACATTTGCACCCGCTTTGACAAGCAACGTTCTTTGTTGATAACGGGTGTTAATAAAAATACGGAAGACAGTTTGCAGATATGGAATACTGTTGTATTTTTGCCCTCCCATTACTTGTAACGGGAATCGTTCTTAAAAAAGCCCTGAAAAATTATTTGAGAAATTTTTCGCAGATAGTTGTCAGGTTAAGAAAAGGTTTTATCTTTGCCGTCCCATTCGAACAGCGGATGGCAATGAAAGCATAAGAGACGATTGGAAACAGTCAACGTTCTTTGAAAATATTGGAAGCATTTATAAGCAAGGAAAGGTAAGGAATTACTAACCTTGTCAATTACCTAGAACCAGGTCAAACATTATTCAAAGTTTTAACAATGGAGAGTTTGATCCTGGCTCAGGATGAACGCTAGCGGCAGGCTTAACACATGCAAGTCGAGGGGTAACAGGAAAAGCTTGCTTTTCGCTGACGACCGGCGCACGGGTGCGTAACGCGTATGCAACCTACCTCTTACAGGGGGATAGCCCGAAGAAATTCGGATTAATACCCCATAGTATTCTTAAATCGCATGGTTTGAGAATTAAAACTCCGGTGGTAAGAGATGGGCATGCGTCCTATTAGTTTGTTGGTGAGGTAACGGCTCACCAAGACTCCGATGGGTAGGGGGCCTGAGAGGGTGACCCCCCACACTGGTACTGAGACACGGACCAGACTCCTACGGGAGGCAGCAGTGAGGAATATTGGTCAATGGACGCAAGTCTGAACCAGCCATGCCGCGTGAAGGATGACGGCCCTATGGGTTGTAAACTTCTTTTATATGGGAATAAACCCCCGGACGTGTCCGGGGCTGAAGGTACCATACGAATAAGGATCGGCTAACTCCGTGCCAGCAGCCGCGGTAATACGGAGGATCCAAGCGTTATCCGGAT
>ENA-OUOG01000254-OUOG01000254.1-marine-metagenome-genome-assembly--contig:-NODE-254-length-71124-cov-7.414514_pt1 | contig 71124 bp, 60 predicted proteins | sample MGYA00248635_ERZ508505 | MGnify/ENA primary metagenome ERZ508505 (study PRJEB26176, sample SAMN06267871) | marine metagenome | isolation source: Saanich Inlet, British Columbia, Canada | place: Pacific... | reverse complement strand
AGGCACAGCTCTAAAGAATGGCGCAAGGATGATTTGAGGTATTGTCATTACGACTCCTTGTGCGCCTGACTGAACCAATCCGCCCAAAGCTTGCGTCAACGAGGCTTGAAAAGCACCAGCGCTTGTAATTAAAGCTTCATTTGCTCCACCACCAGCTGCATATCCTAGGATATCGTTGTTTCCTAACCAAAAACTGAAGAAGGTTGGATTCGCTGCAAGCGCATCACCTAGTACAGTGCTTACACCCGGTTGACTTGCAAAACGACCATAAAGTCCGTTTCTCGCTGCTAATCCAGCGTCAGCTACATCAACCAATCTCATACCTGGAACACCAAAGTTATTCAGTGCAGCTTTGTCACCACCATAAGGAGTTGGTAATTCACCCACCGTAGGAACAGGTCTTAAAAGACTAAGGCTAAGCTCTAATCTTCCAAATATATTTGTACCGTCAGTTCCTGAGAAACCATTTGCTGATCCAATATCTGGTTGATTAAATGCTCCGCCACCAATTCCAGAAATTTGAAACTGCTGAGCCAATAGGTTAGGGAAGGAGTGAGCCTGCCCACTTGTATACAAGGCATTATCCATGAAGCCCGCAGTCAGCGAGTTTCCAATCGCCACGTATTTACTCAGGTTTAAGTCGCCTGATGTTCCTGTTACTTCACCTGGTAGCGGGTTTTCCTCTTCCAGTTGTGCTAATAGCGCTACGTCTTCATCGCAAGACTGAATGACGAAGGTCAATGCTAAGATTGCAAATAAATATATCTTAATATTTTTCATGTTCGTTTTGAGTTTTACTTGAAGAATTCGTCAAAAGTGATTTGTAGGTAATAGATGCCGCCCACACTTGGGTTACCAAATGAAGTAGTATATCTCTCATTCAATAGGTTACTCGCACCTAATTTGAATATTGTTTTCCACTCCGGCATATTATAGCTCACTTGAGCATCTAATGCACCGTACTCAGGAATAATACCTACACCGAATGAAGACTCCCACAAGAAGGCTTGTTGCCATCTGTAGTTAATGTTAAAACCAATTCGTTCTGTAACTTTTCTATTACCAAACTTCAAGTTATAACGATACTTAGGTGTGTTATAACTTGCTCTAAATCCCTGTGACAATAAATCGTCTTGAGAAATCAATTCGTTGTACGCAATGTTAGCACCGAAGAAGTAACCACCGTCAAGCGTATAGTCAGCCGAAGCAGCCCATCCTTGAGATTTTACTTGTCCATCAGCGTTGATGTCAAATCCGAAGCGTTGCGTTGCCACGGTACCATTTACAACTGCGCTTCTCTGAGCAGGAGTTCCTGAATCAGGGTTTGCGTTTGTTAAACCATTCGGTACTGCTTGTGTAAAGTCGATTTCTGCAATAAAGTCGTTATAGATACTGTAGTAGTAATAGGCATCTATTAGTAATCTTCCATCCATGAAGAGGCCTTTATAACCTACTTCGAAAGTATTTACTTTCTCTGTTTTGAACTCTTGGTTTACACGTGTTTCGTTCACTAGGAGAGAAGGGTCACCAGCTGCACGAGCAGCATTTACACTATTCGTCTCATAGATTTGATTTGTTTGGAAGTTGTATCGATCGACTAATAGATCATTACTACCAATTAGTCTTCTTGTTACAACATCAAGGTCGATGAATTGATCTTGAGTTGTTGGGATACGGAAACCTCTTTGGAATGAACCACGAATATTATGGTTACCAGAAATTGTACCTACTGCCGAAAGCCTAGGAGAAAGTTGTCCTTCAAAGAACTCATTCTTGTCGTATCTGACAGAACCTTGCAACTTCAAGTTATCATCCATTAAACTCTTGCTGATCTGAGTATAAGCTCCCCATTCGTTAAAACTAATCTCATCACCATTGTTGTCTAGGGCGAAGAGTGTTCCTTCAGAATTTAGGTTGTAGGTTCTAGCGTTAGCACCTACTACTATATCTGCCCAGTCAATGCGATCAGATAAGTTCCAGCTACCCTCTACGTGGACTAGGTTTGATTTATCAAGGAACTTTGCACCACCATCGGCAATGGAAAGCGCTCTTATTGCATCTGCTCTGTCATCAAAACCAGGAGTTCCAGGCTGCGGCTGCACAGCGTCTGCAGCTAGTCTTGCTGCCACATGTGATGCTTCAATACCTGCTCCTTGTAACCTTGCACCGGCAAAAGTTTGAAGGTAAGGTGCCAAGTAGGTTTGTTGGTTTACTATTGAGGCTAGCGTATTGGCTGCATAACTATCTCCAGAGTTTTCTCTAGTTGTATACGCCCTAACATAGAAGTCAGAACCTTTTAGCTCTAATTTTGCTGTTGCGATTGTAAAGTCATCGAGTATAAACCTATCATTTGCAGTGTATACTGTACTTCCTGAACCATAATTAAATTGACCTAAAAGCTCTAGGTTATCATTCAGTCGATAATGCACGGCACCACCAACCTTTATACTTTCTGTTGTGTTGTCTACAAATGAGGCTTCATCGTATCCAGTGGCAGTAAAAAAGCCATCTAAGCCATCAGGAAGGAGTGTTCTAACGGCACCTAGGGAAGTATTACCGCCTGCAATTGCGATGTCTGCCACTCTACCTACACTGATTCCGAAGTCACCATATGAGTTTACACCATCATAAAACCTATTGTTTCCTCTTTCTGTAGCTCCACGTTCAACAACACCTGCAGTAGCCAAACCTTGATCTCTTCTATCTGTGCCGACAAAGTCGTTCGCTCTTAGGAATGACCCTGTTACTTTAAATGCAATTTTGTTGTTAAGTGATTTTGCCCATCTAAAGCCGTAGTCTTGGTAAAGCTCAGCGCTTTCCGTCAGAGGGCCATTTTGGTTAGTCTCTACCGTGTTAACACCTGTTTTAGCGTAGGCACTGAAACCTTGATATTCGAACGGGTTCTTTGATTTAAGGAGTAGGATACCATTGATTGCGTTTGGTCCGTATAGGGCAGAGGCTGCACCTGGAATTAATTCTGCAGACTCTAAATCAAGGTCGTTGATCCCTACAATGTTACCCACTGCAAAGTTCAAGCCTGGCGCCTGATTGTCGATACCATCGATCAATTGAACAAACCTTGTATTACCGTTTGCTCCAAAACCACGCGTGTTAACAGATTTAAAAGTTAAACTCTGCGTACTGAAATCTACTCCTTTGAGAGTAGCTAAACTTTCATAGAACGAAGCCGCTGGAGTATTTTGGATATCTAAAATATCAAGCTTTTCGATAGAAACAGGAGAGCTAAGTATACTCTCTTCGATTCGAGAAGCAGATACAACCACGTCTTCACCGAAAAACACCGACTCTTGCATTCTTATCTCTAGGTTTGAGACTTCATTCTGAGTGATCTCTACCTCTTGAGATTTGTAGCCTACATAAGAGAATATTAAGGTAAGCGGAGCACTACTGTTTACAGAGAGGGAAAATGTTCCATCGGTCACTGTAATAGTTCCAACTACTTTGTCTTTTACCCGGATGTTAACCCCAGGTAAGCGTTCTCCAGTGGCATCGTCCACTACAGAACCTTTTACTGTTACTTGTGCTTGAGCAGACAGTGTAATCGTTTGCATAATCAGCAGTACAAGTATAGTACAGGTGAAAATTCTTTTCAAGTTCATGATCATTGAGAGTTTTAAAAGAAAATAAAATTTGGCTTGCCTAAGTCTCTAAGATTGCAAGATATAGGCTTAATTCCAAAAATAAGATGTTTTCGGAAGTAATAATGCCAATCATAAAAATAAATGCTCGTCATATATGACATTTTTATAAACGGCATAAGACGATTATGCTCAGAATTGTCTGTTGGTTATTATTGTTGAGGGTTGCGATTCTCTTCCTCAAGATGCTTTACTAGTTTTTCACAAAGCCTGTTCATAGCAGTTGACATAAACTCGTCTCCAGTAGAATTAAGGACGCTTTGGGCTAATCCGCCAAGGCAATCTACATAGAAGCGCTTCATCTCATCAAGGGGCATTTCCTTATTCCATAAGTCAATGCGGAGGGTGCTTTTATTCTTATCGTCCCAGATCGAAAGGCTAAAAGACTTCGTTTCTTCTTCTTGATCACCGTCTTTGTCCGTAGCGTTCCAAAAGATTTTTTCTGGAATGTTTTCTTGGTCTAGTTCGACCCTAAGTTTGATTTCTGATTCTTTCATGCTCTGAATTTAGCGGGACAAATATAGTATAACTGAACTTTGATGACAGGTTATGTCTGAGACAAATTGTTCATTTTTTTGTCTTAGGGATCTTTCTTATGACGATAGGGTGTTATCGAAGGTTAATCGATTTTCATTTCAGGTATTTCACCCTCCATGATAAGTGTGCCTTCTGTAGCGGCTTGTATTTCTTCTACCGTGACACCGGGGGCTCTTTCTAAAAGTTTGAAACCGCCTTCGGGAAGTATATCAAGTACTGCCAAGTCAGTTACGACTTTTTTTACGCAGTGAATTCCTGTAATGGGTAAAGAGCAATTTTTTAAAAGCTTTGAGTCTCCACTTCTGCTGGTGTGTTGCATGGCAACAATAATATTGTCTGCGGAAGCGACCAAGTCCATGGCACCTCCCATTCCCTTAACCATTTTGCCAGGGATCTTCCAATTGGCGATGTCACCATGCTCAGAGACCTCCATGGCGCCAAGGATGGTTAGGTCTACATGTCCACCTCTGATCATTGCAAAACTCTCAGCAGAACTGAATAGGGAGGAGCCTTTGATTGTGGTTACAGTTTGCTTTCCAGCATTGATTAAGTCGGCATCTACCGCTTCTTCTTCTGGGAAAGGACCGATTCCAAGTAATCCATTTTCGGACTGTAGGACTACACTAATGTCGTCTTCAATAAAGTTGGCGACTAGTGTGGGGATTCCTATTCCGAGGTTTATGTACGTACCATCTTGAACTTCCTGAGCGATGCGCTTCGCGATTCCGATTTTATCTAAAGCCATGGTAATTTCAATATTTGGTAATGTGTTAATTTGATGATTTTTTGCTTGAACCAATAATTTTAGAGATCACTTTTGTAATTGACATCAAGTCTGAGACCAGTTCTGGATGAAAAGGGTAGTTCGGTGATTTTTCACATATCTCTAACCAATACATTGTTTCATCAGCTTCTTTTGCTGCTATTTTGAATTTGTGAATAAAATCTCTTTTATTCTCAGCATTCTGAGCTTCTCGCACGTTTGCGCCAATACCTGTACCTGATTTCAATAACTGCAACGGTATGACTTTCTTTTTTACTGATTCTAATTCCTCCAAAAACGAAATAATCTTTATTGAAACATCGAAAGTGAGTTGAACTATCAAATTTGGTTGATCATTTCTCATTTTGCTTTTTCAAATTATCAAATCAATTACCCTTCAAATCAGCGAATCCGTGTGGTTCTTTGTTCGATTCTTTTCTCGTAGTCTTTTCCTTGGAAAATACGTTGCACGTAGATTCCAGGTGTGTGTACTTGGTTAGGATCTAGTTCACCAACCTCAACTAATTCTTCGACTTCAGCGATCGTGATTTTACCCGCCATGGCCATCATCGGATTAAAGTTTCTTGCAGTTCCTTTGAATACTAGGTTACCCGATTTGTCACCCTTCCAAGCTTTCACCAAAGCAAAATCTGCTTTGAGCCAACTTTCTAAGAGGTGCATCTTTCCATCAAATTCTCTAACTTCTTTTCCTTCGGCTACTTCTGTTCCATATCCAGCAGGAGTGAAGAAGGCAGGAATGCCAGCACCACCAGCTCGTATTCTTTCAGCAAGCGTTCCTTGAGGAATTAAATCTACTGCTAACTCTCCCGATAATAACTGACGTTCGAATTCTGCGTTTTCACCGACATATGAGGAGATCATTTTTTTGACCTGCCTAGTTTGCAGCATTAAACCGATACCGAAATCATCGACTCCAGCATTGTTAGAGATACAAGTGAGGCCTTTTGTTCCTTTTTTGACCAATGCTGAGATACAGTTTTCAGGTATACCACATAAGCCAAAACCTCCGAGCATGAGTGTTGCATTGTCTGCAATATCATGAATAGCTTCATCGGCATTGCGTACTTCTTTGTTGATCATGCGAAGTCTGTTTATAGTTTACTTAATCGATTTCTCACAGCCTTTTCATCTTCCGCCAGTTGAAGCTTTAGGCTATCTAATGAGTCGAATTTTATCTCATTTCTAACGTGATCTACAAATTCGATTGTGATCTCAGTATTATAAATATCCTGATTAAAGTCGAATATGTTTACTTCTATCGTCTTGTTCTCGCCACCAATGGTTGGCTTTTGGCCAATATTGAGCATTCCGTCAAACTTTGTGTACTTGTTGCAAACCTTTACAGCATAGACGCCATCGGCTGGAATGAGCTTGTAGTTTTCTTTCACTTCGATATTAGCAGTAGGGTAACCAATAGATCGACCAAGTTGATTGCCATGAATCACTCGTCCCGAGACACAGTAATTTCTACCCAGGTAAGTATTGGCGGTGGTAATGTCTCCAGATTGTAAGGCGGTTCTGATTTTGGTTGAACTGATACCTATCTCATCGATATCCTGACGGGAGATTTCTTCAACATCAAAATTGTATTTTGGAGCAAATGCTTTTAACTCATCTAGTCCACCACTTCGATCCTTGCCAAATCGGTGATCATACCCAATGATCATTTTACGGGTGTTGATTCTTTCATCAAGCACAACCTTGATGTATTCCTCGGGAGACATGGAAGCAAAGTCTCGTGTAAATGGTATTTTCACTAAATGGTCAATGCCTTGAGCCTCCAATAGGTTTGCTTTTTCAGGGAAGGTAGAGAGGAGTAGGAGCGTATTGTCCCAAGGTTTTAACACAAGCCTTGGGTGTGGCCAATAAGTGATTAAAACGGTTTGTCCATTGGTTTTATCGGCTACATCTCTAATGCGATTGAGTATCTTCTGATGGCCAATGTGTACACCATCAAATGTGCCTGCAGTGACAACTGCATTTTCAATTTCATGAATCTTTTCTGTACCCAGGTGGATTTTCATGGCTTAAGAAAGCTCTTTTAATAGCGTAACTAATTCTTCAAGGTTGTAGGCATTATCAACGTGAAACTCACCTATTTTGGTTCTCCGAAGGCCACTTAAATGTCCTCCAACGCCTAAGGCTTCTCCAAAATCGTTTGCTAGACTTCTGATATACGTGCCTTTGCTGCATACTACCTTAAAGCTGATGATTGGTAAATCTACCTTTGTCAATTCAAATTCTGAAATATTTACGGGTCTCGTTTTACGCTCGATCGTTTCACCTTTTCTCGCTAGCTCGTAGAGCCTTTTACCACCTACTTTAATAGCAGAGTGCATAGGTGGTAGCTGTTCTATGTCGCCAATAAATTTATCTCGAGCCCGATCGAGGTCTTCTTGAGAGATGTGACTGGTGTCAACCGCTTCAGTAGGTTCACTCTCTAAATCAAAAGTAGGGGTGGTCTGGCCAATGGTAAAAGTACCTGTATATTCTTTTTCTTCGGCCATATACGATTCTATGGACTTAGTTTTCTTACCAGTGCATAAAATCAAAAGTCCGGTGGCCAATGGATCGAGTGTGCCTGCGTGACCTACTTTTTTAATTCGAATGAGGTTTCGAATCTTCTTAACCACATCAAATGAAGTCCATTCTATGGGTTTGTCGATCAATATGACTTGACCAGCTAAGAAATTGTCCTGCTTTGTGAGCTGGGGATCGAGTTGAAGCATTTAAACCAATGTATATATGATTGCTGCAATTCCGACAACATAACAGTAGTAAGAGAAATACTTTAACTGACTCTTCTTGACTAGCCCAATCATCCATTGGCAGGCGATGAGCCCAGCAATAAATGCTGCAATGAAACCAGCTACCAACAAAGAAGTCTCTGTTTGGCTTGCCATTAAGTCTCCACTTGCTAAATCCTTTACCATTTTACCTAAAATCAATGGCACAACCATTAAGAAGGAGAAACGAGCAGCTTTTTGTCGATCAACACCCAGCAATACAGAAGTTGATATAGTTGCTCCCGACCTCGATATTCCAGGGAGTATCGCGATGGCTTGTGATATGCCGATAAGTACAGCATTGGAGGTAGAAACGCTTTTCGAAGTGTTTTTAGCCCTGTCTGCCAAGAAGAGAAGTGTCCCAGTGACTAAGAGCATTACTCCAACCAATAGAATTTGTCCTCCGAAAAGTTGCTCAATCTCATCTTCGAAGAGTATGCCGACCAGAGCAGCGGGCACCATCGAAATGACAATCTTTAAGGAATACTGGAATTGCTCATTGTTTTTGAATTGGAAAAGGCCACTCAGTAATTCGATAATATCTTTTCTGAAAATGACTATAGTACTTAAGGCGGTGGCAGCGTGTAATACAACTGTCATGAGAAGACTCTCTTCAGGTACGCTATTGTCTCCGAGTATAGCTTTAGTGAGTTCTAAGTGACCACTACTGCTAACCGGTAAGAACTCTGTTAGCCCCTGAACGATTCCAAGGACAATTGCTTCAAATAAACTCATGAATTACTTCGACTTTTTGAAAATAGCAAAGAACTCAATGATAAAGCCAGCCACAATAATGAGAGGGCCCAAGGTAAGGCCAAGAAAGCCTTGACCATGTTGCGTACTGTCAAGAGACATAACAATAAAACCCAATAGGAGTACGCCTAAGCCGATGAGCATCCATTTATAGTTTTCCTTGCCGAAAGCGAAGTTGTTTTTCTTCTCTGTCATAATTAATAGAGTTCGTCTAAAGACATTTTTAAATATTTATTCATTGCCCTTAATGTACTAAAGTAGGCAATTATTGCACCTAGTGCGATCAACAATCCATAAAGTGCAAAGACTAGTTCTTGCTGCTGAAGTTCTTCAAGGCCTTCAATCTGACCATTCGCAAACTGTTTTAAACTATATAATAAGCCAGAAGCGATCAGCCCAGCGAGCGCACCATGGAAAAGAGACCGCTTTAAAAAAGGAGTTCTAATGAAGCTGCTTTTGGCACCTACTAACTGCATACTGCGGATAAGGAAGCGCTGAGAGAAGAGGGCCAATTTGATGGAGTTGTTGATCAGTAATAGCACCACCAATACTAGAATAGCAGCGATGCCAATTAAAAGTAAACTCAGTTTGGTCAAGTTCTCGTTGATGGAATCGGCCAAGTTATCTACATAGGTGACTTCAAATACGCCACTGATGTTTTCAATTTGACTCTGAACACTTTTCAGCTGATCGTTTGACTGAAAAGCTTCATTTACTTTAATTGTCAATGCATCTCTGAGAGGGTTATCTCCCAAAAACTCTGTAAAGTCTTCACCAGTATCTTGAATAAATTGCTTAGCGGCCTCTTCCTTAGAAATGAAGGTGATTTCAGCTTTTCCTTCAGTAGTCAAAACGTAGTCACTTGCAGCCAATTCACTTTCTATCCTTGTGCGTTGGCTTGACGAAATGTCTTTATTCAGATAGACTTGTAGTTCAATGTTTTGCTTGATGACCGAAGTGAGCTTGTTGGCTTGAAGAATGAGCGTGCCGAAGAGCCCTATGACAAATAGTGCGAGTGCCGCACTAAAAACTACACTTACATACTGGTAAGAACCAAGCTTCTTCTTGCGTTTATATTTCTTCGAATCCTTCGCCAATCGTCTTATTTTTGATCAAAAATAGTAATTTATTCACTAGGTAAACTTCGGCTTAGGGTTAATATTATTTAAGGTCAGTTGATTTTAATCACCTCGTTTTCGGCTATACCAAAAACAGTATCTGTTTTTTCAATAGTGATTCGGGCCGTGCCGGTGAAATTTCCGAAGGCCGGAAGTATGCCGTTTAGCTCTCCAAAGTAGTAACAAGGTACTTTCACGGACTGTCTGGCCTTGCCTATTAATTGCACCGCTGGGTGAATATGTCCCGCTAAATTGTATAAGGCATGCGGTTCTGGAATGTGGGTGAAGTTAAATGGACCAATGTTTAGACTTTCCATAACTTCTAAATTATCAATGCTATAGTTTGATAAGTCAAGCACATCATGATTGCCAAGGATTAGTTTGAATTTTAAAGGTGCTTTTGATTTGAGCCACCTTTTAAAAATTTCCCAGCCTTGGTTGTGCTCACTGTGAAAAAGGTCGCCCAAGAGGATAACTTCTGACGGTTTATGGCGTTTAATCAGTTTTTCGAGGGTGAGGATGTCTTTTGAATGCACTAGATCAGAAACTGGAATCCCAGATTTTCGGAAATGCCCAGCTTTTCCTAGGTGGAGGTCTGAGACGATTAAGCGTTTTTTTTCTTCCCAAAAAATTGCCTTTTCAGGAAGTAGGTATAATGTTTGTTGCTTTACTTTGTGTTTGATCATTGTAATAATTCCAACAGCTTCGAGTTTAGAAAAAGAATCAAAGCACATACCAAATATAAGACAGCACATCTATGAAATTTCAACTGTTAATTTTTCTTTTCAGTACTTTTCTCCCAATAGACATTCTTCCTTCGGGTGGTGATGAAGTCATCGGATTTTGGCTAACGGATGACGGAAAAGCTAAAGTTGAAATTTATAAAGACCAAGGAAAGTACAACGGAAAGATTGTTTGGCTAAGGGAACCATTGAATGAATCTGGGATGGCAAAATTAGATAAGAAGAATCCGGATAAAGCATTACAAAGCAGACCAATCATTGGAATGAATTTGATACAAGGATTTGAGTATGACGATGGCAGGTGGGTGAGCGGAGAAGTCTACGACCCAGAAGATGGTAAGGCTTACAGCTGTAAGTTGACCTTAAAGCGAGGTAAACTAGAGGTCAGGGGCTTTATAGGTATCTCCATGTTTGGTAGAACGGTTGTTTGGACACGTACGCAACCCTAGACTTAATCCTTTTTGTGCATGATGAATAGTATGATCGACAATACCAGAGAAGCTAATGAAGTGAAGATCACTAAGAGTAATGCAAGTAGCATAGAGTCTCCATCTAAGTTGACATCACTTTTATACATAAGGAAGTAGAAGCTGATACCGAAAAGAATCAACGAAACCGTAAGGGCTAATTTCAGGAAGGTTGCAATGGTCTTTTTCATAGTATTTTCGCAACTTTTTCTTCGAGAATTTCTTTCAACTCATCAGACCAAAGTATTCGGTAATGGCCTAACCCTTTGAGCTCTATCATCTCAGCTGTTGGCAGTTGTGCATGTACCTTTCTGCTAGTTTCTATTGGAAGTATTTTATCGTCTATTGAATGGATAATGCTGATCTTACCCACGTTGGCTATTTTAGCGCAATAGTTTTCCATGCTCATGTCATGCACTAACATTTGCGTATCAGATTCAAACTTATCGACTAGGCTTGATATTGTTCTGTCGGTTACGTTTACCATCTGTCGGACCCCCTCAAGCCTTTCTTTAAAGCTAAAAGGAGAAGTAACCAAAATCCATTGCTCAATCTTCAAATGTTGATTTTCGCTGAGCGCCACAGCGGTGGAGATACTTCCAAAAGAGTGACTCATTATAAAGTCGGGCTCGTGCTCACGAACAAGCTGACTGACTAAGGCCATATACTCAAATAAGTTGGTGTGGCCTTTACTGCTATAGCCATGTGAGGGTGCATCAAAAGAGATGACTTGAAATCCTTTTTCTAATAAGAGCGGTACTACGCCACCAAAATTACCTGCCTGACCTTCCCATCCATGCACCAACAAGGCTTTGCGATTGGAAGCTCTACCCCAATGATAAGTTTGAATATCAAATTGCTTGAACTTAATGGTAATTTTAACTGACTGATCTAATACTTCAGTCTCAAAGTTTCTTAGTTTTTTGATCCTAGGGTTAGACATCACTTGATAGACTTTTTTTGCTGCTAGGGAAGGGGCAACGGCATCTAGGAAGGAGAGGTAAGCTCGGAGTAATTTCATCGATTAGAAAAGGGTGCTGAAAGCTAAGAAGGAAATGCCAAATGGGTCAAGGACTTAAATAAAAAAAAGCGCAAACCCATAAGAGTTGCGCTTTGAATACCAACTTGATGATTTATTTTTTCGTGCAAATATTATGCTTCAGCACATTGAAGCCAGATCTTCGACTAATAAAGAGGCTCATTTGCGCTTGTTGTTTGTCATATGCTTACTGGTAGTTAGTATGAAACTATGCGTACGTTGATTTATTAACTTTTCTTTGTTTTGAAATAAGCATAAAAGCTTAAGATGATCGCTGATCCTGATACGAATGTCATTAGTGAACCAGGTATAAAGTTCACATACCCACCTAGGTCTAGAAACATGAAGTAACCTAAATCTGCTAATCCACCTGTGATGGCCGCTAAGAATATCGCGTTCTTGTTGCCTTTCCAAATAAAGAAGGCACTCACAAACGTCACTATTCCGATCCACAGCAAGTTGAACCCATGTTGGCCAATCACAGCGCCAGCCGCGTCAGGATAGTCCAATTGTAAAGTTTCAGGAGCAACAGCATCTGCGATTCCTGCTATGGAGGACGTAATATCACCGCTCAATATGAAGTTGACCGTGAAAACACCAGCTAGAATATGCACTAGTCCCCAAATGATCCAGAGAATAGCGGAGACTTTAAATAAGATGTTCAAGTTTTTCATAACGTAAATGTTTTAAACAGGGAGTAGTTCGAGCCTTCCATATGCCACGAACGCAGCAATCAATAATATCATCATATTGATCCCTAATGATTTGGGTTCGTCTCCTCTTTTTATGTGTAGCGCTAGGGCGCCTAGCATTGTTAAAATCACACCGATAGCGGCAATAGGTGTTAGTATCGGTTGAATGTTCAGCAGTTGGGGCAGTATCAAACCAAAGGCGGCCAATACTTCTACCAAACCAATGAACTTCATGGCAGTAGGAGATACATCTTCAGCCCAATCCATTCGCCCGTTTCCTTTTTTGATGAGTTCAGGGTTGCTGTTCGTCAGCTTCATCGCGCCAGGTGCGAGCATCATAAATGCTAAAAGGCCTTGTAAAATCCAGAGTAAAGTATTCATAATTAGATCAATTGATGTCAACGAAGGTCTACACTTCTCAAGCCAAACGCATTAATCTAGGTTAAGAAATCAGTAATAATTGTATTTTGTAAGTTGTGAAAGACCAATTTTCAGTCAGTTTCTTTGTCTAGAACGCTATCTTTGGGCATGCAAGCCAAACTCCTTTTAGTTACGCCACCGTTTAGTCAGTTGAATACGGCTTATCCGGCAACGGCTTACATCAAAGGATTTCTAGAATCAAAAGAAGTGTCTGCTGCGCATTTCGATTTAAGTATTGAGCTATTCACTTCAATATTTACGAGTGATTTTTTGAGCGCTATTTTTCAAGAAGCAGAGGAGTTGGGCAATGATCATTTCCCCCTAATTCGAGAAATGAAGGACTTGTACATTTCAAGAGTTGATGTGGTCATTGGATTTCTTCAAAAACAGGACGTCAATACGGCAAGTGAAATTTTAGGGACTAGTTTTTTGCCAGCAGGACATAGATTAAAGCGGGTTAATACGCAAATCAAATGGGCCGATGGGGAGTTAGGGGTGATAGACAAGGCAAAGCATTTTAGCACCTTATTTATTGAAGAAATAGGAGACTTTATTCAAGCAAATGTGGATGAGTTCTTTTCCTTTACTAAGTATGCGGAACAAATTGCCACTTCGGCCAGTAGCTTTAATCAGATAGCTGAATTTTTGAATTATGCGCCTACATTGATTGAAGATGAAATGTTGGCAATTCTGGAAGAACGAATTCAGAGACACGACCCAGACTTAGTCTGCTTTACTATTCCTTTTCCAGGCAACTTGTTTGCAGCCTTGCGCTGTTCTCAATTTATAAAACAGTTTTACCCCGCTATTCGAGTTGCTTTTGGTGGAGGGTATTGCAACACAGAGTTACGTTCTCTTGAGGACCCAAAGATTTTTGAATTCATTGACTTTATTTCACTGGATGATGGGGAAGGGCCCTTGCTCAAAATAGTGAAGTATATAGAGGGGAAGGTTGATATCAATGAACTGGAAAGGACCTTCGTACTTGAGAAGAGTCGAGTGGTTTACAAGGATAAACTTCCGAATACCATTTTCCATCACAAGCACTTACCGGCTCCTAATTATTCAGGGTTACCTTTTGAGAAGTATTTATCCTTTCTGGATGTAGTCAATCCAATGCATCGCATGTGGACGGATGAGAGGTGGAATAAGCTGACCATTTCTCATGGCTGTTATTGGAAGCAATGTTCGTTTTGTGATGTCACCTTGGATTACATTGGTAACTACCAAAATACAACGGCTGAGGATCTGGTTGATAAAATTGAGAAGATCATTAAGGACACGAATATCACTGGATTTCACTTTGTCGATGAGGCTGCCCCACCTAAGATGTTAAGGGCGCTATCTGAGAAATTGATAGAAAGAAACGTAGACATTACTTGGTGGACGAATATTCGATTTGAAAAGACATTTGACGCTGAGCTTTGTCAGTTAATGGCGAAATCAGGTTGTATTGCTGTTACAGGTGGATTAGAAGTGGCCTCAGATAGATTGTTAGAGAAGATGAAAAAGGGTGTCGATATCGCCCAAGTCACTCGGGTGACGCACGCTTTTTCACAACAGGGTATAATGACACACGCTTATCTGATGTATGGATTCCCTTCCCAAACAGAGCAAGAAACGATTGATTCACTGGAAGTTGTGAGGCAATTGTTTGAGAAGAATTGTATCCAATCTGCTTTCTGGCATCAATTTACCACTACGGTGCACAGTCCAGTGGGTCAAAACCCTGATGATTTTGGTATTAACATAATAGGGCCTGTTTTTGAAGGGTTTGCACAAAATGATCTATTACATGAAGATCCTTTTGGTGCTGATCATCAGCTGTATACAAAGGGTTTAAATCTTGCTTTGGATGCTTACTTGAACAAGCTTGAGTTCGATAAGGAATTGAAAGATTGGTTTGATTTTCCGGTACCTCCAACCAGTCACCCTAAGGATTTAATAGAAGGGTTTTTAGCTCAAGCAGTTGCTAAAGCGACTGCTCAATTATAATTGAGAGGCTCAATACTTACTCTTTCTAGTTTGAGAGGGCTTTAAATAAGGCTAATTCTCACCTTCTTTTTCTTCAGTTTACTATTATTAGTTTTCTCTATAAGCATTTCAGCAGCTTCTTCATGCACTCCTGCATAAGCACAACTTTGCTGAAGTTCAATTAAACCGAGTTGATCTTTCTGAAGCTGACCCTGCTTTAGAAATAGCCCTGCGATATCTCCTTTTGATATTTTATCTCTTCGTCCTCCTGAAATGGATACTGTTACCCATTTCACAGCTTTAGGAAGCGTTGTGCGTGGTTGGTCGTCAAGCGTTAATTCCTGGGGGTCTATTTCCTGAATAAAATCAGGAATTCTTTCACCTTGCCAACGCAGAATATAAGCGATACCATCACGGTTCATACGAGCAGTTCGTCCGTTTCTATGGGTGAACTCTTTGTTGCTTTGAGGAAGCTGATAGTGTAGAATAAATTTTATTTCTGGGATGTCTAGTCCGCGAGCTGCTAAATCGGTCGCCAAAAGGAGCTGATTGGTACCATTTCTAAATTTAATGAGCGCTCTTTCCCGATCAAACTGTTCCATGCCTCCATGAAAGCAGTCATGATTAATGTTGTTGTCAAATAGAAACTCACTGACCTCGTCTATGGTATCCTTGAAGTTGCAAAAAACGATTCCTGGTTCGCCATCCATTAATATAAGTGCTTTCTTCAACGTATTAAGCTTGTCCTTCTCAGGTGAAAGAATTGTTTTTATCACCAATTGAGAAGCACCTTCCTCTAGGAAATTGATAGCTACCGGTTTTTGTAATCCTACAAACTCAGGTATTGCTGCCTCATTGGTTGCTGAGGTCAAAATTCTTTGCTGCACATTTGGTAACGCACCAACGATCTCTGTCATTTCCTTTTCAAAGCCTAATTCCAGCGATTTATCAAATTCATCAAGTACAAGAGTTTGGATATGCTCCAAGGAAAAATTGTCCCTTCTTAATCTATCGGCAAGGCGTCCAGGCGTGCCAATAAGAATGGCTGGCCTATGTTTTAAATCGATCTTATCAAGCGAACCAGCACGACCACCATACACGGAATTCACCTTAAATCCAGATCCCATTTTTCGGGTGACTTGCTCAATTTGTTGTGCCAGTTCACGCGAAGGAACGATTATAAGCACCTGAATCTCTGCGCAGTCTTTGTCAAGTGTTTCTATTAAAGGCAATAGAAAGGCCAGGGTTTTACCAGTACCTGTGGGGGAGAGCAAGACCAGATCTGACTTAGACTGAATGGCTTTATAGGCCTCCTCTTGCATAGGATTTAGCGCTGAAATCTCAAATTTATTCAGCAATGACTGAGGGAGCTGCGCCTTAGAAGGTTCTTTTTGATCGGTAATGATTTTTGCCATTCCGTAAAGGTCGAGTTATTTTAATTCTGAAATGGCATTGGGTCTTTCAATTCTCAAATTAGAGACTACTTTAATTGTAGATAATGGTCGTTTGAAGACTGTTTATGTTTTGTTTTAACTTGTAATACGCTTGAGCATTCCCTTGAAGATGAATCCATGAAATGGGAGTACAGCATACCAGTATAGTCTACCCGCTAAGCCTAAGGGCCGGAATGTTGCGGTTTGTTCAAGTTGATCACCTATTACCTTAAATTCTAACCAAGCTTCACCTGGGAGTTTCATTTCAGCAAATAATAGTAATCGCCCTTCGGTTTTGTCAGCATATAATACACGCCAAAAATCTATGGAGTCACCAACGTTTATTGCGGAGGGATTTGTTCTTCCTCTCCTAAGGCCAACCCCTCCGAATAGCTTATCGATATACCCTCGGATTTTCCACAGCCAATTGCCGTAATACCACCCTGTATTTCCACCAATACTCCAGATTTTGTGAATACAATCTTGCCGGTTTTCAATGCTCATGGTTTGGCTGTCCTTAAAGCATCCGAAGGAGGGAACATTGATAAATTCAGAGATGTTAAAGTTTAAGCCGCTACTTGAATACGCATCTTTCCAACTGGATAGCGTTTCGTTACTCTCAATTTTACTAAAAGCTTTCTTTAACGATTCGTTATAGCTCAAGGGCACTATTCCAAGCAAATCATTGATCCGATTGTCACGACATACCACTTCTACTTTCATGCTATTTACTAGAGATGATGCAAGCATATAAGAAGTAGAAGTAACGAAGTAAAGCCAGTAGGAAGATAGCTTCGGGGTCATAACGGGAACAACGTAAATTCTACGTTTCAGATTTCTAGCTTTGCCAAAATCCAACAACATGTTTTTATAGGACAAAACATCTGGCCCACCGATATCGAAGTCTCGGTTATACGTTTTTGGATTGAATAAAGACTTTGAAAGAAACGCAAGGACATCTGAAATCCCAATTGGCTGGCACCTGGTATGGAGCCACTTAGGGGCGATCATAATAGGGAGCTTTTCAACGAGGTCTCTTATGATTTCGAAAGAGGCACTCCCAGAACCGATGATTATTCCAGCCCTTAAGGCAGTGAAGTTATAGTCTCCTTTGCTGAGCTCTATTTCTACATTTTTTCTAGAAGCTAAATGCTTTGAAAGGATGGTCTCATTTATAATACCGCTTAAATAGATAACATGCTTGATATTTGTTCTTTCAAGGGCGTTTCTGAAGTTTATAGCAGACTTTTCTTCGAGCGCTTCATAATCTAATGATGAAGACATAGAGTGCACCAAATAGTACGCGCCATCTATATCCTCTGGTATATTTTCTAAGGATTTTGGATCTAATAAGTCTAGTTGAAGTACGGATATGTTTTCTTGTAAAGATACAGGTGGGGTAAACCTTTTTGGGTCTCTAACGCAACACACGACTTCATGTCCTGCTTCAATCAAAACAGGAAGTAATCGTTTACCAATGTATCCTGTAGAACCTGTGAGTAATATTTTCATTTAGTTAGACATTACGAGTTTACATGGGATTGATCCACGGTGATAAGCAATATAGACTTTTGGGACTTATAATCACCAAGAGAAAAGCCTGAGTCTAGTAAACTTAAGAAAGTATGAAATCTACTGCAGCTTGAGAATGTATCTCTGTGGTATTGAAAATAGGAAGGGTTATGTCGTTCGAATTGATCATCAATGGAAACTCTGTGCAGCCTAGAACTACACCTTCAGCTCCTTGGTCACTCATTCCTTTAATGGCATCTAAAACGTATTGTTTTGAGGAAGTAATGATTTTTCCAAAGGTCAATTCCTTTTGAATAATTCTGTGAAGTTCAACTATTTCAGCGTTAGAGGTAGGAACTAAGACTTCAAGACTATTTTGAGCTATTCTGCCAGTAATAAACACTTCTTCCATTGAAAACTTAGTCCCCAAGAAGCAGACCTTTTTAAGTCCATTCGCTTTGATAGCTGCTGCTGTCGCGTCAGCAATATGGATAATAGGTGCCTTGAGTTTTTGTGTTACAATTTCATATACTTTGTGTGGTGTATTGGCGCATAAGATGATTGATTCGACTCCTCCAGCCTCTAATCTGTGTCCAGCATCAATAATGAGGTCAGCTACCTTATTCCATTGGTCGGCCAATTGATATTGATGAATAAGTGATTGATTTAAGTTATAGAGTAATAAAGGAGGGTTGGTGTTGTCTCCGAAATGGTCGTTAATAGCTTGATTGATATTACGATAATATTCGGCAGTAGAATGCCATGAAGTTCCCCCGATAAGACCAAGTCTACGCATGCCTAAATGTAGTTGTTTTCAGCTTGTATGTTTCAATACACCGCCAGTATGGTGTTTAGGCTTTTTATAAGCCAGAGCGAGGTTCTAATGTGTTATACAGTTGGCATAGGTGCCAGCATTCGGTCTAGAGTATATACTTTATGGATGCCTTCTTTGCCTTTCGCTTCAATTTCGTAACTGCCGCTAATGGTACACCACTTGTCGAATTGCTTATAGAGCTGTTCTGAAATCAAAAATTTGGTGTTTAATGATTTGTTAGCTTGCTCTATGCGACTGGCAAAATTAACCGTATCACCCATAGCCGCTTCTTTTTCCATGCCCTTGATGCCGATCGTTCCCCAAATTACTTTTCCGGTATGCGCGCCTAGTCGGATTTTGAAATCGCCATTTATGAGATTATGCATCTCATGATCGAACTTATCTACTGCGTCTTGAAGGGCAAAGCCAGCGCTGATAAGGTTACTTGCATGATTTGGGTCGTCATCTAAACCGAAAATGGCTAAGAACCCATCACCGTAATAATCGATGATTCGGCCATGGTATTTCTTTATGATTGTACCTGCAATGTAAAAATACCTGTTGAGCACATGTACCACGTAATAGGCAGGCGTTTGTTCAGAAAATGCCGTGTAATCTGCTATGTCTACAAAAAGCACGGAAGCTTGTTTCTCTTGCCCTAAGCTTCTAGGGGCACCATTATCTCCATATTGAAGGATGACGTCTTCATCTATTTTATCGAGTACCAATCTTCTAATTTTAGGTCTTGCTTAGGTTCGGTCTGACATGCCAAGCGTACTTCGTTGGGCAGCCCTAATTGATCTGCTAATTTGTTTTCTTTCTCGTTGCGTTCCGGAAGTCCTTCAACGCCTTCTTCTACCAGTATCCGGCAGGTAGAGCAAAATGCATTGCCCCCGCAGGCATGAACATGAGGGATACCGCTTTTCAGTGCAGCATTAAGGATTGTCTCTCCTTTTTCGGTTTGAATACAAATGTTGTCTGTGCTAAGTTCTACTTTTGCCATGCTTTAGCTTGCACGAGATCAGTCGGACTGAAGACGATCTTGTGATTGATTTAGCAAGAAACGTTACCGCGGGTCTAGTTTGTTCCCGAATTATAAGAATACACGAAGTTTATTTCTTATTGCCTCAATCAGGAACCTCTTGATCGATTTCAAAGAGTTCGTTGATGCAATAACCTATTTACTCCGTTGTTTTGGTTTTCGAAGTTTTCAAAGCTTTGGTAACAAACGGCTTGTCCGTTGATCAATATTTCGCTGGCATAGACCACTTCAACCATAGAGAGGTCTAATGAAATATCTCTTGAAGTGGCCTCATTACCTCTCTAAAGTAGCTCCGATAGCTCAAGCCATCTCAATTCCATTTCATCTATTTGATTGGTCAGGTCTTCTATGGCAGAAGACCAAGCAGTCAGTTCTTGATGATCGTTTGATCCTTCATTCAGTTGAGTGATCAGCGCTTGCTTCTTTTTTTCAAGTTTAGGCATCTCTTTTTCAAGCGCATTAAACTCCTGCTTTTCTTTGAAGGATAGTTTGCTCTTTTCCTTTTGTTCTTTTTGAACAGGTTTTGGAGTACTGGTCCCTTTCGACTTGGGGTTTGCCTTAGCCAAAGCTGCTTCGGCCCTAAAATCCGTATAGTTACCAGGGAAGTCTTTGATGACACCTGTGCCATCAAACACGAATAGGTGATCAACCAATTTATCCATGAAATACCTATCGTGAGAAACGAGCATCAAACAACCATCAAAGGCTTCTAAATAAGCTTCTAGTGTATTGAGGGTAATTAAGTCGAGATCATTGGTAGGCTCATCGAGTACCAAGAAGTTTGGACTTTGAATAAGGATTTGTAACAGTTGAAGTCTTCGTTTTTCTCCACCACTTAGTTTTCCTATTGGTTTGTATTGTACGTCTGGCGGGAAGAGAAACCTGGTCAAGAATTGTGAAACGGGTACCGTTCTTCCGTTTCCGACTTCTACTACTTCTGCAATGGCTTTTGCAAACTCGATGATCGTCTGCTGATTGTCAAAACTCAGTTCTGTTTGCTTGTAGTAGCCAAATTTGGTGGTTGAACCTTTGTCCACCACACCGCTATCAGGAGACATTTCTCCCATAAGCAATTTGATGAGGGTAGTTTTTCCAGTTCCGTTAGGGCCTACAATCCCAACTCTTTCTTTTCTTGGGAAGACGAAGTCAAAATCTTTGATGAGCGTTTTACCATCAAAGCCATGGCTGAGGCCTTCTATTTCTAATACTTTTTTCCCTTGTCTTTGTGATTCGGCCTTCAACTTAAGGTCTGCCGAGTTTTCCTTGCTGAAAGCTTTGCTTTTCGTGTCTTCAAAGGCATCAATGCGATACTTGGCTTTTGTGCCTCGCGCCTTCGGTTGCCTGCGAATCCAATCGAGTTCTTTTCGGTATAGGTTTTTTGCTTTATCGATTGAAGAACCCTCTGACACTTCTCTTTCGGCTTTTTTCTCTAAAAAGAAGGCATAATTTCCTTTGTAGTAATTGATTTGTCCTTTGTCTAACTCAATGATTTCATCGGTCACTTTTTCGAGGAAATACCTATCGTGCGTCACGAGTATTAGCGCCATGTTCGCCTGGCTGAGATAGTTTTCGAGCCATTCAATGGTTTCAATGTCTAGGTGGTTGGTTGGCTCATCTAGAATCAATAAGTCTGGTTTCTGGATGAGAACACTGGCTAGGGCGATGCGCTTTTGTTGCCCTCCGGAAAGCTTAGAAACTTCCATGTCCAATTCGTGGAGCCCTAACTTACCGAGTATTTGCTTTGCTTGACTTTCTAGGTCCCAAGCATTTGCAGCATCAATCTCACCGATGAGTCTTTCGATTTGATCACCGTCTCCACTGGTGATGGCGCGTTCATATTTTACAATCAATTGCTGCGTAGGGTCATTCTCGTCAAAGACAGCATCTAGAATTGTCTGTCCAGCTTTGAAGGCAGGATTTTGTAGGAGTGACCTAACGACAATATCGTTTCTAAAGACAACCTCTCCTGAATCAGGCGTTTCGATACCTGTGAGGACTTTCAGCAGGGTGGACTTACCCGACCCATTAATGCCCACTAAGGCTACTTTTTGACCTTGCGCTATACCAAGCGATAAGTCGCTTAATATAGTCCTGTCACCAAACGTTTTTGAGATGCTTTCGACCGATAAATAATTCATTGCGGCAAAACTACGACAGTAAGTGAAACTTAATCGACAAGTAGGGAAAGAATGTATCATCTCGAAAAAAAAGAGAGGTAAAGGATTCAAACAAAATTGGTGTTCTATTCATCCTTATACTTGGTGGTCTAAATAATTAATCGAAATTCTTGATGATTCGTGTAATCATATAAAGCTATTGTCTTTGGCTTAGTCTTTGTACTGTGTAGCTTTAGTTAAACTTTGAACCATGCGACTAAAATATTTATCAATTCTCATTCTGGTATTCATAATTGTTGGCGCGCCAACTGCAAATGCTCAGTCTAGTACTGACAAGAAAACGGAGAAGCCATTATCAAAAAGAGAGAAGCGCCAGCTACTTAAAGCCAAAAAGCTCGAAGCGAAAATTGAAGAAGTGATAATGCTGATTGAGGCACGTAATTTTGTAATTAAGGATGACGGTGCCACAGGTGGCTTATATCCTCAGTCTGGCTTAGTAAATTTCTTTAGAATAAAGAATGATACGGTGACCTTTCAAAGACAAGGTGCCAAGCCGCTAGGAACAGGAGTGCAAGAAGCGGAGGTTATCGATAAGTTTCAAGGGATCATTCAGAGTTTAAATGTTATTGAAGCAGAGGGTGACCTGCCCCCAAGGGTCGTGGTGAGTTATTTGGATAGAATTACAAGAGAATTTCGAAGAACTGTCATCTATATTTTTCCAAGTCGTGTTGAGGCAAGGCGAGAAGATGGTACTGGTTTGGTGATCAGAGGTAAGTACTATACCATTGAAAATGCCAGGGTGAGGGAGTTAGGGATTAACTCAGAGAGACTTTTGGTAGAAACCGCACAACGGTATTAGCCATAAATAAGCGTAAGCAATGAGCTAATAAAAAAGTGTCTAGGTTAGATACAGACGATGAGATATAAGAGGTCTCTATACACCATGTGAATAGAGACTTTTTTATGTCCAATACATCCTATGATGGCAAAAAAGAAAGGCCTCGATATTTCGAGGCCTTTCAAGTATTTCTATTTGGTAAAAGCTTACTCTTTAACCTCTGTAATCATTTCTTCAACTTCGTCTAAATGAAGTTCTTTAGTCTCATCTATGTCAACCTTAAGGTCTTCATTGTGTGAACCAGTTCCCCAAACATCACCCAAGATTGGAGCGATTACAAGACCAATCAAACAAGTCAACTTGATCAAGATGTTCATTGAAGGACCTGAAGTATCTTTGAATGGATCCCCAACAGTATCACCTGTTACAGCAGCTTTGTGTGCTTCTGATCCTTTGAAGGTCATTTCACCATCAATCTCAACACCAGCTTCGAATGACTTCTTAGCGTTGTCCCATGCACCACCAGCATTGTTCTGGAAGATTGCCCAAACTACACCAGATACTGCAACACCAGCCATATAAGCACCAAGTGGCTCAGGACCCATTGCAAATCCAATGATGATAGGGAAGATAATCGTGATCGCACCAGGAAGCATCATTTCTTTGATAGCAGCTTTTGTTGAGATGTCAACACACTTACCATATTCAGGTGTGGCAGTTCCTTCCATAATACCTGGAATTTCTCTGAACTGTCTTCTCACTTCTTTTACCATTTCCATGGCAGCTTTACCAACTGATTCCATTGCCAAGGCAGAGAATATAACTGGGATCATACCACCAATAAATAGCGCGGCAAGTACATCAGCTTTAAAGATGTTAATACCATCGATACCTGTGAATGTAACGTATGCCGCAAATAGGGCAAGTGCCGTCAATGCAGCAGATGCGATAGCAAAACCTTTACCGATTGCGGCAGTCGTGTTACCTACAGAATCAAGAATATCAGTTCTTTCACGCACTTCGTCTGGGCAGTTACTCATTTCAGCAATACCACCAGCATTATCAGCAATTGGACCGAAAGCATCTATCGCTAATTGCATAGCTGTTGTCGCCATCATAGCAGAAGCGGCAATCGCTACACCGTAAAAACCGGCTAGTTCGTAAGCACCCCAAATAGCTCCAGCAAATAGTATGACAGGAGCGAATGTAGACTTCATACCTGTTGCTAAACCAGCAATAATGTTAGTCGCAGCACCAGTAGATGAGTTTTGGATGATATCCATTACTGGCTTCTTACCGATAGCAGTGTAATATTCTGTGAAGTAGGAGATGGCTCCGCCTACAACGAGTCCGACTAATACAGCGCCAAATACTCTTTCGGAGGTTATATCAACTATACCTTCTCCAAAAAGCTTCATTTGCATTGTGTCAGGTAAAAGCAAGTCAATAAGGAACCAACAGGCTATAGCAGTTAAGATTATCGAAACCCAGTTACCGCGGTTCAACGCAGCCTGTACTTGTGATTCTTTTGCATTGTTATCAGTAATTTTAATAACTGCCATTCCACCTAGAGAGAATAGAATGCCTAAACCAGCGATGGCAAGTGGTAAAAGTATCGGGCCGATGCCTCCGTATGCATCACCTTCAAAGTTTGCTCCCATATCACCAATTACATAGTTACCGAGCACCATTGACGCTAGCACTGTTGCTACATATGAACCGAACAAATCAGCTCCCATACCAGCTACATCACCTACGTTATCACCCACGTTATCAGCAATGGTTGCTGGATTTCTTGGATCATCTTCAGGGATACCTGCTTCTACTTTACCTACAAGGTCAGCACCTACGTCAGCAGCTTTTGTATAAATACCACCACCAACTCTAGCAAATAATGCGATAGATTCAGCACCAAGAGAAAAACCAGCTAGGGCTTCAAGAACAATTACCATTTGATCTACACCGCCATTGGCAAAATCTCCTTGCATGAAGAATTGAAACAATAGGATGAATATGATACTAAGTCCAAAAACAGCCAAACCAGCAACACCGAGTCCCATTACAGAACCTGCAGTGAAAGATACCTTTAAAGCTTGTGGAAGACTTGTTCTTGCAGCTTGAGTAGTTCTTACGTTAGCTGCAGTAGCGATTCTCATTCCGATGTTACCAGCGAGCGCTGAAAAGAAGGCACCGATAACGAAAGCTACTACGATAAACCAATGTGTTGTTTCAACAACCATTGAGATAACGCCTAACAAAGCACCTGCAACAACTACAAAAATTGAAAGTACTCTGTATTCAGCACTTAAGAAGGCAAGTGCGCCCTCTCTGATGTAATTTGCAAGGTCTTGCATTTTTTGATCGCCTGCATCTTGTTTGTTGACCCATCGTCTTTTGATGATCATTACAAGTAAGCCGATGATACCTAGAACAGGTATAGCATAAATTAGATTTGACATATTTTAAAGTCGGTTAATTTTTAAGACGCGCAAAGATAGGATAAGCACCTAAAAAATGAAAACATGTCCCAGATTATATCCGAGACATGTTTTTTGTAGTTAACTTATTGGGAGAAAGGGAGTTGTATCTGGTTTGGTTATGGCTTTAACCCGCCAACACCGCCATCAATACCAATTACTTGACCAGTAATCCAGCTAGATTGGTCAGATAATAATAAAAGAGACATGTTCGCAAGGTCTTCTGGTTGCCCAAATCTGCCGATTGGGTGCCTTTTATTCGAAGCTTCTTTTCTATCATCGCTAGACAATAATTTTTCAGCTAACGGGGTCTCTGTTAAAGAAGGAGATAAAATATTGACTCTAATTTGATGCATACTCCATTCTGCAGCAAGAGATTTTCCTAAGCCTTCAATCGCACCTTTTGCTGTAGCAATAGAGGAGTGAAAGTTCATTCCCAACTTAGCGGCAACCGTACTGAATAATACGACTGATGAGGTATCAGCTTTCTTCAAGCTTTTATAGGCTCCCTGTAATACCTTAATGGCACCCAATACATTAATATCAAGGTCGTGCTGAAAATCGCTTAGGGATAATCTATGAAATGGTTTGAGGTTAATGGTACCAGGGCAATACACCAAGCCATTAAGCACTTCAGGTATAAAAGAAAGGTCCGGCTCCTGATCGTTAATGTTTAAATGATAGTGAGTGACCCCAGAGATATTTGGGTTGTTTCTGGATGCAGAAATTACTTCTGCACCTTGAGCAACTGCCATTTGTGCTATGCTTTGCCCAATGCCTGAGCTTGCTCCAATAATGAGTATTTTTTTTCCGTTCATAGTTTGTCTTTTAAAAGTCGATCACAATACCAATAGAAGGTAAAACACTAGCGCCTCCAGCGCTCATGATCTCCACCAAGCTTCTTGGCGCTATTTCGTTGCCATCGGCATCTCTGGAAAGGCCAAATTCAGGTTCTTGTGGTATGTCAGATCCTAGTATATTTTGAATCTCAAGGAACACATTCAATGTCCACTTATTGTAATTCCATTTTTTATCTATTCTTAAATCAACTTGGTTGAAAGTGTCTAGGCGGTCTGAACCTATCTGAGAGAAGTCTCTAATCACCGCAGGGTAGTTGGCTAAAGTAGCGGCTTGATCTACTGGGGCGAAAGGTGTTCTTCCCAGGTAACGCATCCTACTACTTAACTCCCAGTTGTTACCGAATTTGTAGCCACCAGTTAGCGTCAGTAGGTGTCTACTGTCCCAAGTGCTTGGTCTAAATACATTTTGATCGAAGGCAGTATATTCACTTCGATAGAAAGTATAGGCGGCTATCAGGTAATAGTTGTTCGTAAATTTCTTCTGATATAAAAACTCTAGTCCATAACTTCTACCTAGACCTACGCTGGCAATCGGTTCATTGCCAAGCACAGAAAAATCAGCCCCTAGATTCGCTAGTGATACGCCATTGGTGATAGAAACAGGATAATTATCATATCTCTTGAAGAAGCCTTCTAAGGTGAAACGAGCAGATGGGGTCACTAAATATTCAAGTCCAAGCACTGCATGATCACTCTGTATGTATCTGGCCGTTTGATTGACCATGTTTCCCGCATTATTGGTAAACCCTAAAATGGTATAAGGAGGTATTTTAAAGTATCTACCCAAAGAAGCATTGAGCGACCATTTCCTCAACTTATCGAATGTATAGGATCCGGATATTCTAGGGCTAAAGGTTTCGAAAAGATTATTACCATCTTCCGTGAACGTGTTGGCATCGAAGCGGACACCTAGTGATAGGCTTAATCTTTCATCATAAAAGGTTCTATTGGCTTGGCCGAAGAGCCCATATCTTATGAAATCTAGGTCGCTATTGTATTGAAAATTATTAACCAAGTCTATGGTTTCATTTTCGTAGTTGGCTTGCTGAAGACTCAGGCCCCCGCTGACCGTCCAATTTTGCAAGAACTTCGTATAGTTATACCGCAGTTTGGTCTCCATTTCTTCCGACTTGTTCTGAAGGATTAGGCCTGTCTCATTCACATTGTCGGTAAACTGTCTGAAATCATTTTCAAGTCGGTTATTACTCAAGGTAGTGGTCATAAAGCCAGAGCCGTCTTTGAATCGTTTTTTCCAGCTTGCTCCAATTGTATTTGTTTGTTGCTTAATGATCGGCACCTGATCTTGCGTGGCTTGTTGCTCCTCATCAAATTCATCGAGTGCGTTTACCGAGAAATCGTCAATTGAGCCAACTCCAGTAATGATTAACTCATTATACTTGTCAAATTTGTGCGTCACTTTATACTGATAATCCCAGTAATCGGGTAGGATAGGAAGTCCTATTAATTCGAAGATCAATTGAAGATAAGAGCGTCTTACCGAGGCAATAAACGAAGTATTACTCTCCTCTTTTCCCGATTTGAATAGGGGAGCCTCTAGTGTCAAGGCAGTTTCACTGCTACCAACTCTTACGTTGGTTTTCATTTCACGATTGTTGCCATTTCGCTGGTCGAATTGAAGGACACCAGAGAGCACATTGTCATATTGTGCACCGAAAGCACTTGACGAGAGTGTTACCCCTTCAAAGAAACTCACATTGAGTAAACCTACAGGCCCGCCCGCACTGCCTTGCGTGGCAAAGTGATTGATATTAGGGATTTCGATCCCATCTAGGTAGTATACGTTTTCATTGGGCGCTCCGCCACGAATGATTATATCGTTTCTAAACCCACCTACGGAACCAGAAACACCAGGTAGCGATTGTACCACCTTAGCGATATCATTGTTTCCACCGGGATAAGTGGCGATTTCTTCTCTAGAGAGCCTTTGAATCGACAGGGGAGTCTCTTCAATCTTTTCAAATGGATTCGCGATAACGACTACCTCGTCTAGTTCGGCAATAGACTCTTTGAGTTCAAAGTTTAAGTCAGGGATTCCTCCTGATTTTATGACAACACCATATTTAATGACGGTCTCATATCCCACAAAGGATACCTGCACATTATAGGTCTGAGTCGGTATTTTTTCGATTACGAAATAGCCATCAACGTTTGTGTTGGTCCCTATCTGCGTATCACCAAGACGCACAGTAGCGCCAGGAATTGATTCTCCAGTTTTTGCATCTCTTACATACCCAGTAAGCCTACCTTGGCCTTGGAAAGCTATTGAGAGTTGCACGCAGAGTAGTCCTGCTAGGCTAAAAAGTAACTTGGATCGCATGAATCTTAAATATCGTTAATCTGAATACGACAATAAGAACCTTCTTGGATTAGAACTGTTTCGATTTACTGGAATTAATTAAAAAGATTTCTCTGCAGCGCTGCCTGGACGATAGCTGGCTTCAAAAAATCTTTATTTATGCGAGTTTCTTCGCTGCAGGAGCAAAATATCTTTTGTCGGCCACAAAGGTTCCAAAGGGAAGCAAGGAGGCTATGCCCGCAAGCATCATCTTTTTGAAAGACCACTTCAATTGAAGTGTGACGATGAGCACAAAAATGCAATAGGCCACAAACAGTACGCCATGTGCTAGTCCGATCGGATAAGTAGGCTCTGGGATATCAAAGAGATACTTCAGGGGCATGCAAATTCCTACCAAAAGCAGATAGCTAATACCTTCTAGGACCGCTAGAAGGCGAAGCATTTTCAGAGACTTAGTTGATGAGGGGCTCATAGATTGGCGAAAATAGTACTAAATTCGACCCATAAAAAATCAATCGATTATTACTATGAATAAGTCTTTACGTTCCGTTTTATGCCTAGTGGCCATATCATGTTCCACCTTAGCCAGCTGCCAAAGTGAGGCAGTCATCGATCAAGCTGAGGTGACCAGAATCATTACGACACTTGCCTCTGATGAGATGGAGGGTAGAATGATCTACACTCCAGGCATAGAAAAGGCTTCTGCTTTTATTGAATCAGAATTTGAGAAAATTGGTTTGGAGTACCTCGATGGCTTAGATAGCTATAAACAGCAATTCAACATGTACTCGCTTACAAATGAGAGCACTTCGGTAAGCCTCGATGGTAAGCCTGTAGCTTCAGACAAGGTGTTGTCTATGATTAATTCCGAGTCCATGCGTATGAATGATGTGGCCAATACAAACATTGTAGTAGTCGGTGCGGATGACAATATGCAAGCTAAGGTTGGAGAGGCTAGAAGCATGGAAGGAAAAACCTTGATGTTAATCAACGAGAAGCATGCAGATCTTTTTGGTAGATACAAAGGCTTCTTTTCGCGTCCTACAAGTCTGATGGAACTCAATGAAGACAAGGGAATGGTCATGGTGTTGACTAATGTGACATCGGTTAAATCTATAGCAGTCGAAATTAAAAATACTTTGGATGCTAAAAGCTTGAACAACGTAGCGGGTCAAATCACGGGTAACAGACCAAACGAAATTGTGCTGTTTAGTGCCCATTACGATCACTTAGGAATTCGTGGCGATGGAGAAGACAAAATTTACAATGGAGCCAACGATGATGCCTCAGGAACTACTGCTGTAATGACTTTGGCTAAATACTTTAAGGATAAGGGCACTAAGCCAGAGCGGACCATTATGTTTGTAGCTTTTACAGCAGAAGAGAGTGGTGGTTTTGGCTCTACTTATTTTTCTCAGAAGCTGAATCCAGATGAAATTGTCGCAATGTTTAACATTGAAATGATTGGAACCAGTGCAAAAGAAGGTGCTAATTCCGCTTGGATTACTGGTTTTGATAAATCTAATTTTGGTGAGTTATTACAGAAGGCTGTTGAAGGAACTGAGTATAAGTTTTATGCAGATCCATATCCGACACAAAACTTATTTTACCGTTCTGACAATGCGACTCTAGCGAGATTAGGAGTACCTGCTCACTCGATCAGTACGACTCAAATAGATATTGATCCTTATTACCACCAAGCCTCTGATGAGGTAAGCACGATTGATTTGGACCACATGACAAACACAATCAGGGCTTTAGCTGCTGCGGCTGTTCGAATGATTTCTGGTGAGGATACACCGACAAGGGTTGATCCTGCTAATGTGAGATAAACACTGTTCGTCATTCTGAGCGAAATGCAATGCAGCGAAGAATCTGTCAATAATAATGAGGAGATCCATCGGTCGTACCCTGCCTGCGGCAGGCTGGCTCTCTCAGGTTGACGTCTTTGGAGAGGTGGCAGATAGTTGCTCGTGTGAATTGCTTTTATTAAAAAATCCTTTCCATCACCACATAAGACTGCCCATTCTTGACAAAGGAGCGCGGTTTCTTTTAGGCCAAACCTATGGTAAAAGGAAGCCTTGTCTATGCGGGCATTACACCAAATTCTTTGGACATCTAAGGCCTCCACCCGTTTAATTAAATGGGAGAGGAGTTCAGTGCCAAATCCTTGGCCTTGTGCACTGGCTATGGTTGCACGTTTTCGAAATTAAGCCTCTTGGTTGATTACAAATAAAGAGACAACCGATGTTAATTGACGGCCTGAAAGTAAGGAGTTTTTTCATTTGGGTTGAAGCTTGGGGTTTAAGATAAGCAGTTATTGGGGAATGAGGAAATCGGTCACTGGTGTTGAATGTTCAATGGTGAATGCTGAAATTTCCTACATCGCACATCGTACATCGCAATCCCCGCTACTTTTAACACCATCCGATCAAATAGCACTACTTTTTTAGGCACGAAAGTAGTAGTATTAGCATTCGAATAACTGAAAGAAATTCTCATTAAGTAAAACCATATGAAAACTAAGTATACGCTAACCTTGATGTTAGCAGCCTTTTTTTGTCTAGTTGGCTTTCAGTCACAAGCCCAAGACAAACTAAAAAACATGCCGGGCTATGACCAATATACCAAAATAGCCCCTCAAATAAGAAGATCTGTTAAGCCTGGTACGCTATCCGCCAACTGGGCAGATGACGGCAAGACTTTCGAATTTATAAAAGACGGTAAGTTGTGGTCTTATGATGTTCGTAAAAAGAAAATGACGGACATGGGTGACCCACCACCGCCACCACCAAGAAGAAGGTTCAACCGTCCTGCAAGAGGTAGGCAATATGCGTCAGCAGATTCTCCTGATGGTAAACTAAAAGCATTTACTAGAGACCGTAATATGTATATCAGTAATACTGATGGCAGCGGTGAAATGGCCATTACAACTGATGGTAACATGGATAACCTAGTGAAGTACGGTATTGCTACTTGGGTATATGGCGAAGAATTAGGCCAATCTACTGCCATGTGGTGGTCTCCGGACAGTAAGAAGGTAGCTTTTTACCGATTCAAAGAAGAAGGTGCCAAAAGGTATTATGTGTTACTTGATCAATTAGCGCTTTATGACTCTTTAGAAATCATGTCTTACCCTAAAGTAGGTGAGCCGAACCTGCCGGTAGACCTGATGGTGTATGATTTAGGCACTAAGAAAATCACCGAATTTGATGTGCGTGACGGTAAGTCATTCAACGATGGTGCGTTAGGGACTTATCTCTATGGCATGGACTGGACACCTGACGGAAAGGAGTTCTTATACCACAGTACCAACCGTAAGCAAGACCTCATGGAATACCGTGCGGGTGATCCGAACACGGGAAAAACTAGAGTAGTTGTTCGCGAAGAGTGGTTGCCAAGTTTTACTAAGAATACGCCAGAGATACGCGTTTTGGAAGATGGTCAACACTTCATTTGGGCATCGGAGCGAACAGGATTCAACAATTACTACCTCTACAATTTTGATGGCACCTTGGTCAATGCACTTACGCAACATGACTTTGAGGTAAGCAATATCGTTAAGGTAGATGAAAAGGCTGGCTTGATGTATTACATGGCGCGCAGTGGCGAAAACCATATGAAAATGCAGTTGCATCATGTGAAGATGGACGGAACGAAGGATGTGCGCATCACGGATCCTGCCTTCAACCATAGCGTGAACATTGCGCCAGGTGGAAAGCATTTTATTGATATATCACAAACGCATAATACACCTCCATTCACGAACCTGATCGATGCCAAAGGTAAAGTGATTGCTGAACTCGCTAAGAGTGATATTTCGAAATGGGAAGAGCTTGGCCTAAAGACAGTAGAGGCATTTACGTTTACTTCTGCTGATGGTGTAACAGAACTTCACGGACTGATGCACTTTCCGTCTAACTTCGATTCCAATAAGAAGTATCCGTTGATCCTCGCCAACTATGGTGGGCCTGCAACCAACGAATTCAGCGAGAACTTCATCTACCCAAATGCTTTAACGGAATATGGGTTCTTAGTCGTAGATATCGATGGTAGAAATGTTCGTGGACGAGGGAAACGTCTGCTCGATCAGTTATACGGAAACTTGGGTGTCGTAGAACAAGATGACTTCGCGGAAGGCATCAAATCACTTTATGGCCGTCCTTATTTCGATAAAGACAGAGTAGGTGTATATGGTACATCTTATGGTGGTACAACAGCAGCCATGAGTTTGTTGAGATTCCCAGATGTATATCATGCAGCAGTATCTAATTCCTCAGTTACTGATTGGATTAACTATGATAACATCTATACTGAAAGGTTTATGAATACGCTGGAGAACAACAAAGCGGGTTATGATGCTTTCAACTTGATGAACTACGCTAAGAACTTAGAGGGCGAATTGATGATCTATTACGGTACTTCCGATAATAACGTGCATCCGTCAAACTCACTTCAACTCATTAAAGCATTACAAGATGCGGGCAAGAGTTTCGAAGTTCAAGTTGGTCCAGATAGGGGACATACTGCGGTTTCTACTGACAGAATGATGGAGTTCTTCATCCGTCACTTAGTAATGGATGAAAACACAAAACTGAACATTAAGCGATAGTTTTTAATTGCTAAAGCAAAAAGGGGTGTCACCAATGATGACACCCCTTTTTTATTTTCATGGAAGTTAAATTCCGAACGCGTTACAAACGCGCTCGATTATAAAAAACTACTATGGTGCGCATTTGCAATGCGTACCATTTATATCAATCAAAGTCAATCTGCATTTTGGCGATTTGATCAGAGAGCTTCTCAGATGTAAACCTTTCCCGAAAACGATCAACCATGATCGGGAAGCAAAGCGGAGTGGGCTTCACAAGTTTCTTAACGACTATCTCTTGCTGATTAATGCGAGCCAGCGATTCATTTAACCGTGACTTTTCGAATTGCAAAGACAGCACTTCTTCGTTCGCCTGTTTCATCAGTAAGTTATCTGTGTCATAGTCTTCAAACACCTTGTAGATCATACTAGAGGAGGCCTGTAAATGCCTGTTGGTGATTCCTTTGCCAGGATAGCCTTGGAAGATAAGTCCCGCAATGGTCGCGATGTCTCTAAATTTCCGCTTGGCCATTTCAGTGTTGTTAATACTAGCATAAATATCTTCCAATAGGTTTTCTTCTGAGAACAGGTCGAGCTCTAAAAAGTCTTCAATTTCGATTTCTTGATCCGTTAATAGCTCGAACCCATAATCGTTAGACGCAATGGAGAAGGTAATCGGCTGGCTAACGCTAATGCGGTAGGCACAGAGGGCTGCTAAGACTTCGTGTATATATTTCCCTTCTAGCGGATAAATATAGAAGTGAGTGCCCTCATCTGACCTTAACTCTTCGATAAGCAATTGATTTGAAGTCGGGATGGCCGAAAGCTCCCTTTGCTTTTCGAGCAAGGGCTTTATCGTCTTCATCTCTGGGCCGTTGTACTGATCATTTGAAGCTTCTTCGAGCTTGCTACGCAAACCATGTGACAGCAGAGAAGTAAAAGAGGCTTTACTACCTCCCCAGCGCGGAATGGGGCCAGTTTTCTTCTTTGATTTGCGCACTTGGGCTGTCATATCCTTGACTCGAATCAATTCTAAGCTGCGGCCGGCAAACCAGAAAGTCTGTCCGGGTTTTAGTCCAGCAATAAAGATTTCTTCTACCGTACCAATGTATCCGCCAGTTTGATACTTCACTTTTACCATAGGGTTAGACACGATGGTGCCCATTGACATCCGGTGGCGCATGGCTGTTTTCCGACTGTTGACTTTGTATTTGCCATCAGCTTCTATTTCTACTTTAGCATACTCGTCATAGGCGCTCAAGCTACTACCACCTGTCGTGATAAATTCTAGGCACCATTGCCATTCGGCTAGGCTTAGGTCTTCGTAAGCATGTGAGGATTTGACATGCTTGTACGTTTCTTCTTGATAGAATCCAGGTCCAACTGCCAGCGTAACGAGGTATTGGATCAATACATCGAAGCACTTTTTAAGGGGGATTCGGCTTTCGAACTGCTTATTGGCGATGGCTTCCTTTAATACTGCCGCTTCAATCAATTCGAGGGAATGGGTAGGTAAAAAGTAAACTTTACTGGTGGCCCCAGGTCGATGCCCACTTCGTCCGGCACGCTGAAAAAATCTCGCTACGCCTTTTGGTCCGCCTACTTGAATGACCATGTCTACTGGCCGAAAGTCCACGCCTAGGTCTAAACTCGAAGTACATACTACGCATTTCAGTTTGCCTAAGTGGAGGTTTTCTTCCACCCATTGTCTTACACCGATGTCCAACGATCCATGGTGCATGGCGACAAGACCAGCATACTGTGGAAGCTGTTGCATCATCTTCTGATACCATACCTCCGTTTGAGACCTTACATTGGTGAACATGAGGGTGGAGGTGTGATTTTCCAGTATTGGAACAATTCGTGGTAGCAAGTGAATGCCTAAATGTCCTGACCACGGCAAGGTCTTTACAGAATCGGGTAGGATAGACTCGATTTCAATTTTCTTATCTACGTTGGCGCGAATGGTTTCGCAAGTAGCGTATTGCTCACCTAAGAGGACTTTTGCTGCTTCTTCAAGGTTACCAATGGTTGCTGAAATCGCCCATGTTTTAATTGGTTTATCCTTCAGGAAGCGCATGTAGGCTAAAGCAAGTTCCATTTGGACCCCACGCTTGCCGCCAATGAGTTCATGCCACTCGTCTACAATCACAGCTTTTACGGTACCAAAGGTTTTGGCGGCATCCTTCTGTGCTAAGAGCACATGAATACTCTCTGGAGTGGTGACCATTGCTTCGGGCATCTGCTTCTTCTGGCGCTGCCGTTCTGCTTGGGTGGTATCACCTGTTCTTAGGGCTATGTTCCAACCAAGGTCTAAGTCATCACTGACTTCTTGCATAGCGGCTTGAATGTCTTTGGCGAGGGCCCTGAGTGGAGTTACCCAAATGATTTGTAGGCCTTTGGTCTTTTTTGGAGCAAGGAGTGCTTCGATTACGCAAGCCAACCAAATGGCATAGGTCTTGCCGCTTCCCGTTGGTGCATTGAGTAGTCCACTTTTGCCTTGCAGATAGGCTTCCCATGTCTCTCGTTGAAAAGGGAAGGAGGTCCATCCTTTAGATTGGAACCAGTTTTCGGCAGCGGAAAGATCAATTTTTTCTTGTGGCAAAGCGTTCAGCTAAAGCCATGAATTTCGTTGATTCTTATGAGCTATGGAAGTAAAGTCTAGACTTAAAAAGTCGCCTGATAATCAATACGCATATCTAGCTTACGTGTAGAACCATTTGGCGATTGCAGCATTCCCAATCCACCAGGATAGTATCCTGTACGTTTGTTGATACAAATGATGGCAAGAAAGTCCGCGTCATTCGGATCGAACTGGTAGAAGCCATTTTTATTCGGGGTGATGATGATTTTAGGCTCTATTTCGGCTTGCTTAATCTTTTTCAAGTCGTAAAACACCTTTCCATCTTTTAGGTAAGATGTTTTATCCAGAATTTCTTTTGTGCTTTCTTCAAAAAGAAGGATTTCAAATCGAGCAGGAACAGGTTCTCTAGTATTCAACGAATCAGTCTTCGAGAAATCACCTTTGTATAGGTTCATTGTACCATAGTAGCCATTGAGAATGGTAGGCTCGTTGATCTTATTACTCATCTTCACATTAAATGTAAAGAAGTAAGTCTTTTGAGGAACATCCTTCTTGTTACAGCTCGCGATAAGCAGTAAAACAGAAATAGCCAAGACCAGTTTATTGAAACCTCTCATTTGATATGCATTTTACGGGCACGAAGTAAATAAATAATTCTGCCAATCGGGAAGGTGAGTCGTTAAAGATTCATAAAGAGGTGATCAAGTAAATGAAAACTTCTATTTGCCGGAGGACATGCTTCATCATTACTAGCCACAAACCAAAGCTGCTAGTTCTAGTGAGCTTTGATTGAAGTGCACAAAAAAAGGCATCTCGATGCTTCGAGATGCCTTTTTCAATAAGTGTTTTTCAGACTATTTGTTTGTCCAGTAGTCTTTCATTACCACAGCTTCTTTTGTGATGGTTTTTCCACCAGCTTCTAATACTACTTGGAAAGTACCTGGCGTTACTGGGCCTGTTACATACTTTGACGCTGCCATTCTCTCTTCAAGATCGCTTCCGGTCATTCCGAAACGCTCGAAACGTGCTTTCATTCTTTCCATATCTTCGGCAGAACGTTCGCTAATGATTCTTGAGAAAGGCCATACTGCATGGTTTAATCCAGCTTTAGCATCAACTTCCATCACATATACCTCACGCATACCTTGCATTACTTTTAAAGTGGCTTTACCACCTGTTGCATGGTAGAAGTAGATGTGTGAACCTGGCGTTCTGCTTTCACCATTGAAGTTGGTATAAGCCGAAACGTTTCGAAGTTCTCTTAAATACTGAACACTTGGTGTAATGTCGAATAACTCCATACCGCTGTTCATTACTGCTGGCGTCATACCTTGCAGAGAAGAAATATCAGCGATGAAAATACCACGTCCGTGAGTCGCTACCACGAGCTCATTCTCTCTTGAGTGGATCGCCATATCATAAGCAGGGTTAGTAGGAATGTTGTTCATGAACTTCGTCCAGTTACTACCGCCATCGATACTCGCATAAACACCTAGCTCTGTTCCTGCGAATAGGAGGTTAGGGTTCTTGTGATCTTCTCTGATTACGTTGACTCCTGCCGCAGGGATACCATTAGAAATTGATTTCCATGTTTTTCCGTGGTCTGTAGTCTTGTAAAGGAATGATGTGAAATCATCTCTTCTCATTCCGTTGAAAGAAACATAAGCCGTTCCAGCATAGTGATTGGAAGCTTCGATTCGCGTCACCCAATACTCTGGGTTGTTCGGAATGTTAGCATTTAACAATGTCCAGTTTTTACCACCGTCTAAAGTCACTTGAACGTTTCCGTCATCAGTACCTACCCACATTTCATCAGGGTTCAATGGAGATTCTTCCATTGCCGTAATTGTTCCGTACTGGATGTTACCTGTACCACCTGCTTTTACCGCATCGTTTTTACTTAAGTCAGGACTAATTACTTCCCAGTTTTCTCCTCTGAAAGTTGACTTCAATACTTTATTACTCGCGTGATAGATCACGTCTGTATCATGTGCCGATACAATAATTGGTGCATTCCAATTCCAACGTAAGCTTCGATCATTATAGCGAATCCCTTTAGACTCACCAGTTTCCATGTCTAATCGACTTAAAGGACCGAATTGCGATTCGTTGTATAAGTACCTGTTGTTGCTTGGGTCAGGCACGTTATACATACCATCGCCACCACCAACACGAGCCCATTGCTCATAGTTGATAGAGCTGCCATCTCTCATGGTACTTGGTCCTTTGACAGAACCATTATCCTGGAGACCACCATATACATTATAAGGATAGTCCATATCAAGTCCTACAGCGTAGAATTGTGCCAAAGGAATTTCGTCAGGGTGATACCAAGTCTTACCAGCATCATATGTGATACCCATACCATGGTCATAACCTAAGACAAAGTGATCTGAGTCTGCTGGATCGATCCACATGGCGTGATTATCTCCTCCGAAACGGAAAGCAGTATCCCAATTTTCACCACCATCCTTAGTCTCCCAAATACGAATACCGATTACATATACATGGTTTTCGTCATTCGGATCAACTCTTACTTGCTGATAGTAGTAAGAAGGAGCCCCTCCAATATCTTCACCCTCAGGGCTGATCATTCTCCAAGTAGCACCACCATCGTCAGAACGGTACATTTGCACACCATCAATGGATTGATTTCTTTTTGGAGCGATTCCTACTTCAAGCATATTTCTACGCTCTTTGTCGTTGATGCCTTTGATATTGACATTTTCAATGTTAGCATAAACTACATCAGAGTTGCCTGGTGCATAAGCGACACCAATTCTCCCTAAGAAGCCCCCTGGTAACCCTTTAGAGAGCTTGCTCCAAGTTTTACCTGCATCTGTACTTTTGTAAATTCCACTGCCTTCTCCACCTTCGTTGAAGGTCCAAGGTCTTCTGATTTTATCATAAGCAGCAGCGATAATCGTATTCGGATCGTCTGGGCTCATTGTCATATCAACAACTCCGATATACTTGCCGTCTTTTCTTTTCACCTCTAGAGACTTTGTCCAAGTTTTACCGCCATCAGTAGTTTTGTAAAGTCCTCTTTCAGGATTTTCTGAGTATAAGTGACCTAAAGCGGCTACATAAACTACGTCAGAGTTAGTCGGATCGATTAGAATACGACCGATGTGATGTGACTCTGGTAGCCCCATATTGGTCCAAGTTTCACCACCATTGGTTGACTTGTAAACTCCGTTACCCCAGTAGGAGCTACGTGAGTTGTTGGCTTCACCAGATCCAACCCAAACCACACTTGTGTCTTGTTGATCTACGGCTACCGCGCCAATTGATATAATGTTTTCATTGTCGAAAAGCGAGTTCCATGACTGTCCGTTATTGACAGTTTTCCATAAACCGCCCGAAGCAGTTGCAGCATACATCACCTTTGGTGCGTCATCTACTACAGCAAAATCCACATAACGCCCACCTTGACGTGTAGGACCAATTTCTCTGAATTTGATGCTTTCTACGACTTGGCTAGGGATTTTCTGAGCCTGTGCATCCTGTGCTCCAATAAGAGCAACTAGGGCAAAGCCTGCTAAAAGTCTAATATTATTGAGGGTTCTAATCATGATAATTTTAGGGTTAGAATTGTTTAAAATTACTTCAAAAAGCGGTTATGGCAAAAAGCATAATAAGAGATTATATAAGTGGTATTTATGCAAGCATTCGATGATTGCATAAACTACTTAAGGGTAAAGGCCATATGAACTGTTTATCAGTTAGAAAGATGTAATGGGAAACCCTTCATCTGGACTACCAAGAATTCCAGCGCACACTGGAATTCTTTTTTTTTAGCCTAATTTTAACTCCATGAGGTTACGCTATCTAGGCGTCTTTTTACTATGCACCATCCATCTGATGGCACAAGAAGAAAAGACGCATCAAGACTATTTTAATGCTGCCACTCAGGCATACGAGGAAAAGGATTACAACCTTTTTTTAGAGAATATCCGTCAGGCGGATGAACTGCGCCCCAATCATCCAGCGATTGTCCCTAAAGTAGCTGCAGCGTGGGCCTTGACCGGCCGCAAGATTAGAAGTATTCAAAAACTGAATCAAATGCTGCTAATGGACGCGAATTTCAATTTCGTAGATAACTCAGACTTTGACAACATCCGGAAGCACAAGTACTATAAAAGACTATTAGCCCTTCAGGCAAGACTAACGACCGTAGAGGTCAACGATGAGGTGTTTAAAACAATCGATGTTGGTTATCTCCATCCGGAGAGCTTCGTGTTGCTAGAGAATGGAGAGATACTTCTTGGTAGCGTTCGTGAAAAGAAAATTGTAAAGGTGGCTGCAGATGGTACGATTTCAGATTGGTTAGAAACTCCCTATGCTGTACTAGGCATGAAAGCAGACTTTGAAAGAGGCTTTTTATGGGCAACTACGGCTGCCTTGCCAGAGATGCTAGGCTTTGAGCAATCGGATAATGGTAATTCTATTGTGTTACAAATCAACCTGGAGAGTGCTGAGATCATTCAGGGCATTAGCTACGATGAAGCATCCACCATTGGTGATTTGGTATTAGATAGCGAAAATAGACTCTGGCTTTCCAATAGCATGACACCATTTATCAGTCGTAATGTAACGGATACGACAAATTATCTGGGAGCATTTAATCGCCTACAATTCGATCTATCTGATGCCTATTTCAGCTTACAAGGACTCACATTAACCGATGATGAGCGTTATCTATATGTCTCAGACTATGTGAAAGGGATTTTTAGAATTGATATAACCGAAACAGACTTTGATGATGTTTTCGCATCAGAAACAATGCTAATGAAGGGAATTGATGGCTTGTACTATTATAAAAACAGTCTGTTAGCAATTCATAACGGCACAAAGCCCTATCGCATCATGCAGTATTTCTTAAATGAGACTGGACTTAATGTTGAATCAGAACGTGTGATTAATAGAGGAGGAGCCAGCCTTGGTGAACCTACATTGGGCCAAGTAAAAGACGGTTATTTCTATTACCTTGCCAACAGCCCATGGCAAGCGTATGATGAGGAAATGAATTTGAACCTTAGCAAAGTGAAGCCTATTGAAATCAGAAGATTTAAACTGGACTAATGTCTAAACCGAGAAAAGATGAGCCCTTGAAAATGCCACGTTATCGCGGTGGCGAAAGTGCGCTCAAGGCATTTGTCGAATCTAATCTTAAGTATCCTCAAGAAGCCTTAGATAAGAAAATTGAGGGCCCAGTCGAGGCATCCTATGATGTTGATGGCTTGGGTAGAGTGGTCAATATTAAAATCATCACCGGTTTAGGCCACGGATGTGATCAAGAGGTGATCCGTTTGGTAAAACTCTTAAAATTTGAAAGGGTCTTTAACAAGGGAAGAAATGTCACTGCGCATAAAAAACTTAAAGTGGACTTTAAGCTGCCCAAGGCAAAACCCAAAACACAGCAATTGAATTACCAATTGACTACAAAAACAACGAAACAGGCACCTTCTGATAAATCAAAACCTAAAAGTTATTCCTACACGATTAATTTGAAGAATTAGTCTAGCTAGTTAAGCGGGTTTCTTCCCGTTAATTCCCAATGACCTAATGCAGTTGGAATACTACCACTTGCATTCATGCGGTCAAAGAACTCTTTGATTTCGAAAGGTTCGCCTGCAGCCTCCTTCATTATAGCGAATTCTGCCAAAGCACTTTTTACCAAGTGTTTACCAGTAATATAGCTGCTGCCATAACCTGGTTGTCTGAGGTATAGGTGCTGTTCGAAGATCAAAAGCTCCTTCTCTGTTTTCATCCAACCACGCGGAGTGTATTCTGAGTGAATGCCTCCAGCTTCTTCCATTGTCATTTCATTGGCATGTGCGTAAAGAGAGCCAAGGCCCCTAGCCGCACGCTGTGCAATCATGATATAGACAATCTCTCTAGATCTCGGTGAATCTTCATATAAACCAGCATCCATAAAGAGTTCTTCAACAGCAGTGGCCATGCCTTCATTTCTAGAATCGAAAATATTGTAAAGGACAGGGCCTCTTCTCACGATACTCTTATGTGGCTCATTGTCCATGATGGCCAATTCAAACCAGTGATAAAAGTGCGAGTAAAGCGGTCGAGGATCATAATGCTCGCCAATGTAAAAGAAGTTCCTTTTGTCCTCGGGTATAAAAGTGCCTAAATGTTCTCTTAAGGCAGGCTCAAAGTAATCTTTAACAGTCACAATGTCTTTTTCTTCCAAGAAGGTCATCAAGCTGGTAGCCGCCTTGTCGGCCATTTTATCATAGGCTTCTGGCGAGTCTGCCGCCTTTAGTTCAGGCAAGTCTTTGTTCTTATGCTCCTCCAGCTTAAGTGCAGACCATGCACTGGCTAATTCTGTTTTCAACAGCATCACTTCATCTTCCCATGTCATCGGGACAAGGTGAACGTTTTGCAAATACCACGAATAGGCCTCTTTTCCGATTCCCGAAGGACCAGTTTTTGAGGTGGATTCATTTTCTAGCCAAGAAACAAGTTCATCGGTAGATGCAATGGCCTTATCAATGGCAGAAAGTATTTCACTGTCATCAGAAAGTCCTGGTAGAGATTTTAATCCCTTTAGGTCATCGCGCTGCGTTCTGATATCTCGGATACCAGTCACCCAAAGATCTCTTGCATTGCCCGTGAGGTTTTGCTGTGCTTGTGTATTGAGGGAAGGGATCACCTCTAAGTCTGAAATGAATTGCGTGCGTTGTGTTTGGTCTAATGGGAAATCATAGGTCCATACTTCTGTGGTGCCATGATGTGTAGGCCCTTCGTGTGCAGGAACGTCACTGCGTGCCATCCAGATAGATTTGTAATAGGCAGGATCGCGCACCCAAGGTTTTAGTGTTTTATAGTTGAATTCATAGCCGTTCATTTCGGCCCAAACGATCATCCAATCTACTTGTTGATTGATTTCCCAATCAGTGGTGTCCATATTCGACAATCGTCTTCTTAATTGGAGGAAGTCATCCCAACGGCTATCAAAGGTAGAAGCTGTGTAATCGGGAGCACCGTTCAGTTTAGGAGGGTTTTCAAAGGTTCTCCAGTCGTTGAATAATGAGGATAGGTCTTTATAGTCACTGGTTTTTGTGGCTACGGTTCCTTTCGATTCGCAGGCTAAACAAAGGCAAAAGGCCAGTAAATAAAGAGAGGTGAATTTGACTTTCATAGTGTAAGGATATTCATAAAAATAAGGAATCGCTGAAACTTACATATGAAAGCGAGAAAAAGTAAGCGGCTGGTCTGCTAACATTCACCGGTTGCGGGGTCGCAGCTTTCGCCTTCCGCAATTAGTTCTATCGGAGAAACAGAGGCCAAAGCTTCCAACAATACTTCACTAGGCTGTGCTCCGCTAATGCCATATTTGTTGTTAATGATAAAGAATGGAACGCCAGATACGCCAAGCTGCTGGTAGTGTGCAATCTCACTCTTTACCGCATAGGCAATAGAATCATCCGCAATGATGTTGGCTACTTTTTCAGCACTCCAGCCAAACTCGGTCATTATTTCGTTGAGCACTTTGGTGTCATTCAAATGCTTCGTTTCTTCAAAGTAGGCCTTCAGAAAACGTTCTTTCAAAGCATCTCGGAAACCTTCGTTGCCCGCGACATGGAGTAGTTGATGCAAATGAAGGGTGTTGACAGCTAACCAGTTAGGGCCAAAATCAAAATTGATTCCAACTTCTTTCCCCACATTGCTCAAGTGATCGGTCATGCCTTTCATACGCTCGAGATCTCCAAACTTACTCGTCAGGTAGGTGTCTCTATCAAGCCCACTCTCTGGTATGTTTGGATCCAATTGATAGGGGTGCCATTCCACTTTTACTGGGGCGCCTTTCCACTCTTTTAAAGCAGACTCTAATCTCTTCTTGCCAACATAGCACCATGGGCAGGCTACATCTGATACTACGTCAATGGTGATGGTTTCTGTACTCAAAATATGCTAGGATAAAATGTTCAACTACTAAAGGTTATCTCTTCCATATTAGTTCAGGAATGGCTTGATCTTCAGAAATAATTTTAGCGGCCTCTAAGTGGAAAATAACACTCTTGAGCATCTTATCACTTACCCAACTGTCTGGTGCCCACTCGGTGCTGTGGTACCATCGCTCGATGTCCTTTAGTTTTTGATCGTAGCGTTCACTCACTAGCGGAATAAGGCTTTCGTCTTGAGTGAAGTGGTGGCAGCTGGCTTGAATAATGTCTAGCATTTCATCAATGGCTTCCGGGTGTTGCGCTAGGACCTTATCACTAGCCGCAATCACGAAGCAAGGCCAGGGGGTGAGGTATTCTCCGATTCGCCTGATTTGTCCTGAATCGACATAGGGTTTGGTGGTATACTTTTCCCAATAGAAAATATCGGTTTCAAGTGCGTTCAATGAAGCTAATGCACCATCGAGGTCATTGATCACTGTAAACTGATCTTCTTTCATTGTTTTGCCTTTACTGTTGGCATTCACAATGGAAATCAAGTGAGAGCCAGAGCCGAATCTACTGATGGCATGTTGCTTGTCGAAGATTGAATCCTGAGGCTGAATTGGGTTTTCTATCCCCGTATGGATTCCCCAAGTCAAAGGAGTAATCACGTATTCACTGATGATTTTACTTGGGTTGCCTTTGATAATATCTGCGATCATACCCTCGGTTAAGAGAATGCATATGTCGATTTCATCTTCTCGCAAGGCTTTAGTCATTTGGCCTGTGCCTCCCGGAAAATCAGTCCACTCTAAATTAATACCACTCTTGGAGAAGTTGCCGTTTTCCTTGGCTAAGTGAATAGGAAGGTTGAAGTGCTCTGGAACTCCGCCTATGCGGATGGTAATCTCACTCATTCGTAAAGATGTGATTTATTAATAATGTCGAAATTAGGGTATTACAAAAAGAAATGGTGCTCTTCTGGAAGAAAACGATGCCAACGTTTGATGCATATTACCGATCTACCTACCTCAGCTTTATTAATCGTCATTCTTTAATTTCAAATCCCAGGCTGAGATGGTTTCAATCATTTCGTAAGCAGTCCAGTCAAACTTAAGAGGCGTGACGGTGATAAAGCCTTGTTGGTAAGCGTAAGTATCGCTTGCTTCATCTTTAGAACGCGTAAGGCCAAGTCTTTGTGTATATACCATCTTATTCCCGGTTTCACTTGTCAAGTTGTAATTTCCCATGTCTAGATAGGCATCTCCCATAGGTCTAACGGCTACACCTTTGAGTTCCCCAGCAGGTATATTGACAGAAATGACTACACCTTCTGGTGCGCCATCCTTTTGATACTTACGGACTAATTGCACAATGAACAGGGCAGAAGCTTGTGTATTGACTCCTTTGACTTCTTGTGACACTGCAATAGCTGCGGTATTGTAAAGGAGGGCTTCCATGGCTGCTCCAACTGTTCCGGATTGATGAGAGATATCGCCTACATTGGCACCTCTGTTAATGCCTGATATGACCAAATCGAAAGGATTTTCTTTTCCTAAAACACGTATCCCAAATTGTACCGCATCCGCTGGACGCCCACTCACGGCATATCCGAAGAACTGATCGTCATTGTAGATCTTTTCAACAGTGAGCTCCCTGCCGTCCGTAGATTGGCTACTGCCAGACTGATTTTCAGCGGGAGCAGAGATCACTACTTCTACATTGGGAAGCTTGGCAAGCTCTTCACTTAAAGTCTTCAATAAGGGCGAAGCGATACCATCATCATTGGAAATAAGGATGCGATACTGCTGTGCAAAACTGGTGACTGAAAGAGATGAAAAGAGAATGCTTAAGAATATTAATCGCTGGAGAGCCTTCATAAGAGTTGCTGTTTATTCCTCCAAGATAAATAATTCAAAGGTTAACAATCTAGGTTTTTGAAACTGTATGATGAATGGGTGAACGCTGATCTAGTCTTCCTTTGCAGGTATTGCAGAATTAATGATACCTGTTGCAGTTTCAACGTCCTCAGGAGTTACGAACAATTTACTCCTATCTGTTGAACCGAAGCCTGATACCAAAGCAGCAGCAGTTTCACTTTTAATGAGAGATTCAATACCGACATCTGCCAATCGAGCTTTAAGGATTCTGCTTTCAAAATCGGTGCCCTCGAAAATTAAAGTAAGTCCGTCCATAGCGTGTTTTTTTTTTAATGAATAACGAAATATAAGTTATACAATTATTAATAGTGTCGAATAACTTTTCCATTGTCTTTACCAAGCACACTTCTTACATAAGCATTGACGACTACGTCCATAGGAATTGGGTTATGTCCGGGGAAGTATGATTACATTGTTTCTCTAGCCGCTATCTCAGCCTTGATTTTCTTCATGTTTATCATCTGTAGGGGGATCATTCCACCACATGAAATGGCCACTGCGAACAAAGCAATAAAGGTTGAATTATCTTCCTTAGTGAGTAAACCATAGATGTTCACGGCAATCAATAAACCAACCACTACTGCCAATACAATCGTAATGCCTTTAAGCATGCCCAGGCTAGCTTTTAGTTGTTCGGTGGTTTTGTTTTCGAAGGTGTTTTTTGCCATTGTAGTAATGCTTTAATGCCCAAGAGTAATCTCTGCGCAAGACGCTTTAAATATCAGTAAAAGTATCTATTTCGGCTAGTTTTAAACACGGTTTAACGAGGTCAGATACCTCATTTATTTAGAATAAAATTGAATGTTGTTTATTCCAGACTTTCAATATCATCAAGAACTTTAATGCCGCTTCGTTTCATTAGTTCACTTGCATTAAAATCGGTGCATATGCCGTCTGTCAGTTGATAGTCAAAACTCATTTCACCATCATTAATTTGACTATTAAAGCTATGATTGGAAACGATCATATGGTTGCCTGCCAACTTGGCCAATTCTAAATCGTGTGTTGAAATGAGACCAAAAGCGTTGAGCTCGCTTAACTGTTTAATTAATGACACTCCACCTTTGTACCTGTCTTGTGAATTCGTTCCCTTGAACATCTCATCTAACATAAAGAATATAGGTTCTCCACTTTTGATTAGCGTTAGTAATCGTTCGACTCTTTTTAACTCTGCATAGAAGGAAGAAATACCTTCTTCAAGATTGTCCTGCGTCCGCATATTGGTAAACATTTTCATATGCGATACTTGGCCAGACTTTGCGCAGCAAGGTGCGCCCATTAATGCCAATACTAGGTTGACGCCAACTGTCCGTAAAAAGGTGCTTTTTCCTGCCATGTTTGAGCCTGTAATCATGGCGATTTGTCCACGCCCCTCTAAATTGAAATCATTGCAGATTCTATCACTAGCTTTGATTAAAGGATGTCCAAGCATTTCAAATTGTATAGTATAAGGCTCGTTTTTAATCTCGGGGAATATACAATCAGGGTTAGAATAAGTAAAACCTGCTAAGCTGTTAAGGACTTCAAATTCACTGATCGCTTGAATCCATGGTTGCACTAAGTGTCTGTTTCTATGTTTCCATTTTTCCGTCAGAATGATATAATGTATATCGAAAAGCCAGAAGTTATTTGCAATTCCATAGAAGGAATTACCAATACTTCCTTTGGTACCTCTCAATTGAAAGGCCTGTAGAATTTTCCTGAGTCTTTGGATTTCGATGGCTGCAGAGGATTCGTTTTGGTTTAAATCTGTTCGGAGTTTTTCAAGCCTTTCCGACTGAAATTGCTCTGCCGAAATGCTTTGAGCCATCATTTGATAACCACCTAGTGTTTGAACGTTGTGATGGGTTTGGTGAATAATTTCTTCTGCCAAAGGACCAACATTTTTTAAAATCCGGAAGTTGATAAATAAAACGATCAGCAAGGGAATCCAGAAGAGATTCCAGCCGTTGGATAACGAATTAACGAGGTATAGTGTCGTTAGGACTGTTGATGAAATACTCAATAGGATGCTCAAAAATAGGTGTTTTGATTGCTTCGGAAGTAGTTGTTCAGCCTGTTCGAACCAAGTCAATAGCGTTTGGTAGTTGCTCTTGGTGTTTGTGAAAGACTTGCCGGCAACTTGAAGTTGTTGTCTCCATTCCAACATAGGTGTCAATTCTTGAATCGCTTGTTGTCTTTCAAGTATAACCTCCTTGGGGGCAGCTTCTGAGAGCCAATTCGCCAGACAAATGCTTCCGGACTCTGTGGTGGTTCTATTTAAAAACTGGTAAAGGGAATGTGATCCGAAAACATCTAAGTCATTAAGGTAGGCATGGTCTTTATTTAGATGAGCATGCCCAGTAGGAAAACTGGAAAGCTTTTTATCTATTTTCAAGAGCTCATTTTCATTGATTTCCTTGAATAGAGACATACTTTTCTTTCGGTCGACAGCTTGATTATATCTTGTGAGGAACGAAGTGAACCCAAATATGCTAATTGGGATAACTACCCACATTAGACCTGTCAGCCGTTCATTGGCTAATACAGTGATCACAATAACAGAGATGATAAAAGAGGCTACTCGATATAGAGAAAGGCTTTTGATCTCTTTCTCCAAACCCAAAATTTCTTTTTCATATTTCTGGATATTGGCTTGATAGATTTTCACAATGGATTGAGCATTTGATGCATGAAATCTAGTATAATGCGCTGATAAAATCCCTAAGCTTTTATTGCTTATGGATTCTCCAATTTAGTCATTTTAGGGTTTCTCTGGCTTAGATAATAAAATTCTCAAAATGATTGCTGAGGCCTAAAAGTAGACTGCAACGTATACAAATGGTTGAAAATGCGAATCATTAAAAAATTAACTAAATTTAGTTAAGATTTTTTAACCTAATAAAATGGCGTTATGAAGAATAAATTTTTGCAATTTTTTGTGTCTTGCTTTTTTTAGTCTCCGCTTGTGACAATGATGACGATCAAGAAGCTAATAGAGGTGCTTCATTAGTAGGGGTTTGGGGTATTGTAAACGGAGGAGAATTTTCTTATTTGACGCTTTTATCAAATAATACATTCTTGTACGCAGAAAACGACTTATCTGTAAACTCAAGTGCTGAGAATGGTTTAGAAGTGGGAACATATGAGTATGACGCTAATACTGAAGAAATAACATTCACTATTGTATATGATGACAATGCGCCTGGTACTGATTCAGGAATTGGTGATATCGGAACCCCGGTGACTTTCAGTGCAGAAGTCTTAGATGATAATTCTAGATTAAGCCTCTTAGATGGTGAATTAATTTTCAATAAAATGGAATTAACAGCTACGTTCCCTGTTATTGGTGTTTGGAGTACTGTAAATGGAGTAGAGTTTTCCTATTTGGTGCTTTTGTCAAACAATACATTTTTATATGGGGAAAATGACTCATCTGTAAACTCAGGTGCTGAGAATGGTTTGGAAGTAGGTACATTTTTTTATGACCAAGGGACGGAAACAATGTCATTCAATATTACCTACGATGACAATGACCCTGGCAATGACTCAGGTGTAGGTAATATTGGGGATAATGATGTGGTTAGTGCAGTGCTATCGAATGAAGAAAATACATTGACAATTGCTGGTTTAGAACTTACAAGGGAATTGTAGATACAAGGTTAATTTTATCTGAGACAAGAAAGACAAACTAGTTTTTGACTAGTTAAAAACAATAAAAAACCCCAGCAGTAATGCTGGGGTTTTGTGTTTTATGAGAGCACCCTTTTAAAAGGTAACCACCTCGTCCATTTTACTCCGTTAGGATAACCTACTTGGTTAAGGACACTCCTCCTAATAGGAGGAGAGTGATTAGCTACCTGCTTGAAGTTTGATCAAGTTTAAAGCAGAACCTGCTTTGTACCAGCCAATTTGCGCAGCGTTATACGTGTGATTAGCAGCAATTACATCTTTGCTACCATCTGCATGTACAAATTCTAGCATCAAAGGCTTATCAGGGGCGAAGTCAACTAAGTCTAAGAAGTTGATGGTATCATCTTCCTGTACTTTGTCATAGTCTGCTTCCGTGGCAAACGTTAAGCCCAGCATACCTTGTTTCTTCAAGTTAGTTTCGTGGATACGAGCGAATGACTTCACTAGTACCGCAGTTACTCCTAAGAACCTTGGCTCCATGGCCGCATGCTCACGAGAAGATCCTTCACCGTAGTTATGATCTCCTACAACAATAGAAGGAATGCCAGCGGCTTTGTACTCACGTGCAGTGGCAGGTACGGGTCCAAACTCTCCAGTAATCTGGTTCTTCACTTTGTTAGTGGCTTGTCCGAATGCGTTGACAGCTCCGATCAAACAGTTGTCAGAAATATTGTCTAAGTGACCTCTGAATCTCAACCATGGACCCGCCATAGAGATGTGATCCGTGGTACACTTACCAAATGCCTTAATCAAAAGCTTTGCACCCGTAATGTTCTTTCCGTCCCAAGGAGCGAAAGGAGCAAGTAGCTGCAATCTTTTAGATTCAGTGTTGACGACAACTTGTACATCGCTGCCATCGGCTGCAGGCGCTTGAAAGCCATTGTCTTTTACATCAAATCCTTTTTCTGGTAATTCATCGCCTACTGGTGGATCAAGCTTCACTTGTTCACCTTTTTCGTTGGTCAGCGTATCTGTTATCGGGTTAAAGCCTAGGTCACCTGAAATCGCAATCGCGGCCACCATTTCTGGTGAGGTCACAAAAGCATGTGTATTTGGGTTACCATCCGCTCTCTTAGAGAAGTTTCTATTGAAAGAGTGAACGATGGTATTGACTCTAGTATTATTTCCAGCTCTTTCCCATTGTCCAATACAAGGGCCACAAGCATTGGTAAAGATGGTGGCATTTAGCTTTTCAAAAATCCCTAAAAGACCGTCTCTTTCCGCAGTAAAACGTACTTGTTCCGATCCTGGATTGATTCCGAAATCTGATTTTGTTTTTAGATTCTTGTCTATGGCTTGTTGAGCGATAGAAGATGCCCTTGATAGATCCTCGTAAGAAGAGTTGGTACAAGAACCAATCAATCCCCATTCAACATCCATTGGCCAGCCGTGTTTCTCAGCTTCAGCTCTCATTTGAGAAACAGGAGTTGCTTTGTCTGGCGTAAATGGACCGTTAACGTGTGGTTCTAATGTGTCTAAGTCAATTTCAATCACTTGATCGAAGTATTGCTCAGGGTTGGCATATACTTCAGCATCACCTGTTAGGTGAGGTCTAATGTCATTGGCTAAGTCAGCAATTTCAGCTCTGTCCGTAGCGCGTAGGTAACGCTCCATCGCATCGTCATAACCGAAGGTTGAAGTCGTTGCTCCAATTTCAGCACCCATGTTACAGATAGTTCCTTTTCCAGTACCTGAAAGAGATAATGCACCATCACCGAAGTATTCTACAATAGCACCAGTTCCACCTTTTACAGTTAAGATACCCGCTACTTTCAAGATGACATCTTTAGCTGAAGTCCAGCCATTCATTTTACCCGTTAACTTAACCCCGATAAGTTTAGGGAATTTCAGCTCCCAAGCCATACCAGCCATTACGTCAACAGCATCTGCTCCACCAACACCGATAGCGACCATTCCTAGTCCACCAGCATTCACAGTGTGTGAATCAGTACCAATCATCATTCCACCAGGGAAGGCATAGTTTTCAAGTACTACTTGGTGAATGATACCTGCTCCTGGTTTCCAGAAACCGATACCGTATTTGTTAGAAACTGATTCTAAAAAGTTGAAAACTTCTCCAGAAGCAGTTAATGAATTTCTTAAGTCATCCTTAGCGCCTTCTTTGGCTAGAATCAGGTGATCGCAATGAACAGTAGAAGGAACGGCTACAGTAGGCTTACCAGCTTGCATAAATTGCAGCAAAGCCATTTGAGCCGTTGCATCTTGCATGGCTACTCTGTCAGGAGCAAAGTCCACATAAGACTTACCTCTTTCAAAAACTTCCGTAGGATTTCCATCCCACAGGTGGGAGTAGAGGATTTTTTCTGATAAGGTAAGTGGTCTTCCGACTAAATTTCTGGCTGCTTCAACCCGGGCGGGCATTCTTTCATAAACAGCCTTAATCATGTCAATATCAAACGCCATGGAAAAGGATTTAAAGTTTTAAAAAACTACACTATGAGTATAACCCTCATAAGGGTCGCAAAGATAAGGTTTTTCGAGAGTTATAAAACCAGAATGGCAGCCAATTAGATAATAAATGCTGCTATTCTTCAGTACGAGCAAGTTCAAACGCAAGTTCGTTTGTTAGACGTTCTAATTGTGTTAGGATGAGGGTGCTAGCTTCTATTGTCTCATTGATCCTATTCATTCTCAAATAAATGAGATCGATGAAGGTACGGTCTTGCAAAAGTGACTTGATAATTCGTCCTGTTTGTTGGTTCGCAATGGTTAAGTCGGCCCTCGTATTTGACGTTTTGAGTTCTAATAAGTAGATAACTTGTCTTTTTGTCAGATAAGGCTCTAATTGTTCTGCAATGAAATTGGCATCTGCAGCGTCCATTAAAAGGGTTTTAGCCTGTAGGGGGTTGATATTAGAAAGTATAGCCCTGATGGAATCAGGGACAGTGATGTTCAAGTCCCCAGAGGCGATTAGATTCATATAGGCGGATGACGTAGGGGAGTAGAAGTCTTGTTGCAGCAGTTCGTCAATCGCTAATCGAATGGTGTCATCCGAAACATTGTTAGCGGCCGCAGCAATGAGTGCTTTCAGCAATACAACTTGTCTTTCTCTGTTTCCCTCAATATCATCAATTCGCTTGAAGTTTTCTTGGGCATCAGCTTGTAGTGCTTGAAGGTGCTGAACCTTCGACATCATTGCGTCCCTTTCTGAGTTCCAGTTTTGAATTTGAAAAGCGATGAGAATCCCAATGATGATCCCTATGAATTGAAATATTACTTTTAGAATGGCTCCTAGTGGAGACCTTCCTCTGTCGTGAGAAAGACTGTATCGATTTGCCAAAGTTAAAATATCAGTAGTGTGGTGATAAATATAACCAATCCTACCAATAGGATAATGCCGCTATACGGTAATATGTCCTTGGCTTTCAGCTGAGTAATGCCTAATAATGGTAGCGCCCAAAAAGGCTGAAGCATATTTGTCAATTGATCGCCATAGGCTAAAGCCATCACGACTTTCTGTATCGGAACGTTGAGTGCTTGTGCTGCTTCGACCACAATAGGGCCTTGGACTGCCCATTGCCCACCACCACTAGGAACAAAAATATTCACTATACCAGCGCTCAAAAAGGCGTAGATGGGTAATGTCAGGTCGGTAGAGATGTTGACGAACGCATAAGACACACCAGCGGAAAGTCCCGAATACTTCATAATACCCATGATGCCAGCATACAATGGGAATTGGATAATAATACCTACTGAGCCCCCAATGGCTTCTTTTATGGCCGATATAAACTTTGAAAACGAGCCATGCAAAAGAATGCCTAAGCCGAAAAGAAAGAAGTTGATAAAGTTGAGATTGATAAAGTCTAAACCAGCGCCAGAAGGTGTCGTCAAGATTTTCCTCAAAGCGATCAAGCAAATGATCCCGCCTAGTACGCTGGCTGCAATTTTTGAGTGGTCTATTTTTTCAGCCTTAGTGAGTTGATGACGATCTTCTTTTGATGCTTCATTACTACGTTCACTTAAGTTGAATGCGCTCAATTCTGTCCCCGGATTTCTTTTGCCTAATAAGTAGAAAACTGAAGGAACGATGATCAGCAGTAATACACCAGTCGTCAGGTTCATGGATGACAACAGCGTTTGGTCAATTCCAATTTGCCCAATTTGATCGATCAGGAAATGATCGGAACCCGCTACGGTAAGTGGGGCAGAACCTGAGAAGCCTCCATGCCAGCACATCATTCCGCTGTAGCCTGCTGCACCAATAAGGGGGTAATTGAGCTTCCAGCCGTTTGCCTGTGCTTGCTCGGCTACTTTTCGCGCGAAGATAGCGCCAAAGACTAAGCAAAGTCCCCAGTTGATAAAACTGACGGAGATTGTCAAAAGACTTAACCATAAAGCTGCGGAAGCCGTATTGTCGCAATACTTGGTGAATGTCGAAATGATCCGATTGAAGAAAGGTGTCAATGCCAGTGCATGGCCTAAGATCAAAATCAGCGCCATTTGCATGGTAAATTCGAGCAATTCCCAGAAACCAGTTTCCCAATATTCTAAAATAATGAGTGGATAGGCTGACCCCGCATTCTCTGGTCTTTCCGTAAAGATCAAGGCCAGTATAAAAGTAATGAGTGTGAGAATGACAGCTATTGAAAAGGGAGAAGGAAGGACGTTTCGAACAAACTTCAGATACAGGCTGTTTTCTCGCATGATTAAAGGTGTATCAAAAAGTAAGATAAGACAACTATATTGTACCTAGATTCCAATGATTTGAAAAAGATATATATCCTTTTCTTATGCTGTCTTCATGGTGCCTTGCTTGGGCAGCAGTTAGGTATTAGCGCAGTGGGGTGTGATGTGTCTGAGCAGGAGGTACTTGAAATCAAACAAAGGCTGGGTTTTCAAAAGAGTTTTTTCCGCAAAGAGCTTGGAGCGATATCCGATGAGGATGTTTTCGTGAAGGTCTTTGCGGATTATGCCGATTTTTCTGCCTATGCTGGTCTTTGCTGTAAGTTGGAGGCTATTACTACGGCATTTTTTAATCCTGCCAAAAATGAAATTGTAGTCTTCAAGAACGAAGAGTTTATTAGGTCTTTGAGTCACGAAATAAGTCATATGTTGATGAAGGATACGGGACTCGATGACCATTTTTGGCTGTCAGAAGGCCTGGCAGATGTGATGTCGTCTTATAAACCCGACCCTGTTGAAGGCTTCAAAGAAGAACGTATGTACTTCGGTAAAAGCTTGAAACTGGACGAGAAGAGTACTAAGCGCCTGATGCGTTTTCTTAAGATTGATCAAGCAGGTTGGAACTCGCTGAGTACTTATGATTCCTATGGTGTTTCTTGGGCTATGGTGAACTACCTATACAAAGAAGATCGAATGCTATTACGAGAAATCATTCACGCGGTGCAGAATGATCGGCATGTCGAGGAGGTCGTTGCGCTCAAGGATAGGAAGGCATTAAAAGGGTTCTTTAAAGCCTTCCGGGCTTACTACCTCAATTAATTACAGTTCTGCCAAAAATTCTAGCGTATCTACGCCATCGGCATAATCCCAAAGTTCAGGGGTTTGGGCTTCACCAAAATCTAAACTTCCTTCATACCAAGCGTCAGCCGAAACCATGCATTGTATTTTATCGCGATGTGCAGATAGCTTAAGGTCAAGTGCTGCCTCACTCTCATAGGTCTCATAAAAGATAACCGAGATGGGAGAGACTAGCTCTTCACTTTCACGCATCATAAAGAAGCCAGAGTCTAAGTGTGGTTCGCGATTGACAAGGTAAATGGACTTGTTGTAGTCGTAGTTGTTCCTGTATTTATGGTGATCTAGGATTTGACTGAAGCCCTCTAGTGATTTAATCAGCTTCGGAAGTTCGAAACCTTTGGGTACAAAAACTTTAGATACATTTCGGCAGCCTAGTGCAAAGTACTGGAAGGCGTCCTGTCCAATTTTGGCAAACTGCTCTTCCGTCTCATTTCCTTTGATAATACCAACGGAAACACGGTTTTGTCTGATGATGTGTGGGTACTTAGAAAAGTAATGCTTGAAATATCGGGCACTGTTATCAGAACCAGTGGCAATAATCGCATCTACGTCATTTAGCATTTCGATCACCTTGATACGCTCTCGAAAAGCTGGATTGATTTCAATCAGTTGGCGAACCACTGCACTCATTAAGGCTCGATCTTGTGAGGAATACTTAATGTGCGCTTCGTTTCCTGAAATCAACACAGTCAATAAATCATGCAGCCCCACCAAAGGGATGTTCCCCGCCATGATCAAACCGATTCGTTGAGCGGTCTTAGGAGAGAGTGCTCTCCCAGTAATCCACTGCTCAATTTTGTCAAGGGTCAATACTTTTCCCCATGCTGCAAAGGCAGATTGGATGCTTTCTGGTGTAAACCATGTGTTCTCGTTACCAGCCATTAAGATCAACTGATCTAGCTCGGTGGATGATATCGTGTTAAACCAATTCCCTAGTGATGCTAAACCTTCTTTTCGCTCCTTAATCGTCATTTTTCAATCGTTGGTGTAAAAATACGCCTTAAGTTTACTTCCAAGTGAATTTGAGTATTACTTTTGCGACTGAAAAAAATCTTAGTTCTAGAAACTTACTGCCTCAAATCTTGTTAAGGTAAATGGATTATAAAGATTAGAATGATATGGCGATTATAATTACTGACGAATGTATTAACTGTGGAGCTTGCGAGCCAGAGTGTCCGAACACAGCAATATATGAAGGTGGTATGGAATGGACTTGGGCCGGAGGTACTGACTTAAAAGAGATTGAGTTGGAAGATGGATCTAAAGTAGATGGCAATGAGCCTCAGGAACCTGTTTCTGATGAATTCTACTACATCGTATCAGGTAAGTGTACTGAATGCATGGGCTTTCATGAAGAACCACAGTGTGCTGCTGTTTGTCCTGTTGACTGTTGTGTTGATGATCCTGACTATAGAGAAACGGAAGACGAGCTGACTGCCAAGAAAGAGTGGCTGCACGTTTAGGATAGTGGGTCATTAAGCATTGAAAAAGAATAATAAGGCTTCCAGAAGGAGGCCTTTTTTATTTACCTCATCTTCCCGCGCTTAATCAAGTAGGAGTTGATGATTTGATCAAACCCTTCATTGATATCGGCCTCGATCAAGTCAATTTTAAGCTTTGCACACTTCAGGTAAAGCTCATGGTAGTAAACGTCCATTTGCTTTTTGAAGTCCTTTTTTATGGTGGCAGGGTTTAGCCTCACTTTCTCCTTAGTCTCTGAGTCTATAAATTCATACGGACGATCCTCAAATTCAAAATTGAATTCTGTTTTGTGGTCCGTCACGTGGAAGAGTAAAACTTCGTGCTTTTTATGCTTCAAATGTTGAAGCGCAGACATTAACTCTTCCTCGTTACTTAAATTATCGAACATGTCGCTGAAGATCACGACCAAAGAACGCCTATGTACTTTTTGAGCCAGCTGATGTAGGATCTCAGCTACGTTGGTTCGTTTCTCTGTTTTTTCCTTTTCAAGTAATCCGTTTAGCTGAAGAAATAACTTGTGTACGTGGGCAGGAGAACTTTTCACCTGTGTTTCTAATTCCAGTTTATCAGTAAAAGTGTGCAGCCCAATGGCGTCTCTCTGTTTGTGTAACAGGTAGGTAATCGCTGCCGCTGCCATGACTGAAAAGCGCATCTTCCCATAGTTCTCCGTTGGGTAATACATAGAGGAAGATTGGTCAAGCACCAGTTGACACCTTAGGTTGGTTTCCTCTTCGTATTGTTTGGTGTAAAGGCGACCAGTTTTTGCAAAAATCTTCCAATCGATGTGCCTGGTACTTTCACCGTTATTATAGAGTCTATGTTCGGCAAACTCAACGGAAAATCCGTGATAAGGCGACTTGTGAAGTCCAGTAATAAAGCCTTCGACCATTTGCTTGGCGAGGAGCTCAATATTCCCGAATTTCTTAATTTCTTCTAGTGAAAAATCCATAGACTAATTGCTTCCAAATAAGTAATGTTCTAAGGTATTCTAAACCTCTAAGGAACGCACTCTTTTATCAACTTGAAGTTCGTCCTTTTATTCCTGTGGTTATTGCAATAGTAATTATTAATGATTTATATTAGACCATAATTTTTTAATAATTCGACCTTGAATAGGATTTAATACGAAGACAGTGGAAGAGCAAAAGGACCGAGATGAAATTTTTTCAAAGAGGGTAAGAGCAGGTAAAAGAACCTATTTTTTTGATGTAAAAGCAACACGCTCAAACGATTATTACCTTACAATAACTGAAAGCAAGAGAAAACCCAAGGACGATGGCTTCACCTATGAGAAGCATAAGATTTTCCTGTACAAAGAAGATTTTTCAAAGTTTATGAATGCCTTGAATGAGTCGGTTGATCATGTGAAGGAAGAATTGATGCCAGAGGTTGACTTTGATCAATTCGATAATGAAAATGCTGAGTATAGTGTTCAAGAATCTTCCGAGACCGACTCAGACAGCCAACTGCGTTGGGATTAAAAGAGTCTCTTTCTGTAATAGGTTGACCCTATTTGGTGTCTCACTGGTCTTAGTGTCTCGTTAAGACCTACACTAAAAGCAGAGAATCAATCATTTAGTTATCAGCGACAGCTGAGATAAAAGACCTAAAATGAAAGCCTTACTCAGCATCTGCTAGAAACAGGGCTTTTTTTATGTGTATATCTTTAAGTTACGTTTCTGCCGAAACCAATAATTATTATCTTTGCGCGCGATTTCGTATGAAGTCGAACCTTAAATTCAATTGCTCTCATGGGATTACAATGCGGTATTGTCGGACTTCCTAACGTTGGAAAATCTACACTTTTCAACGCACTTTCTAGCGCTAAAGCAGAAGCTGCCAACTTTCCTTTCTGTACCATAGAACCCAACATAGGGGTGGTGACAGTTCCTGATCCTCGTTTAGATATTTTGAAAGGCTTAGTGAGCCCTCAAAAAGTCGTGCCCACGGTGATCGAATTTGTTGATATCGCTGGCTTAGTAAAAGGAGCGAGTAAAGGGGAAGGCCTTGGCAATAAATTCTTAGCAAACATCAGAGAAGTCGATGCCATCATTCATGTAATCCGTTGTTTCAACGATGATAATGTGGTGCATGTCGCTGGAAGTGTAGATCCTATGTTTGACAAGGATGTGATTGATACTGAGCTTCAGTTGAAGGATTTAGAGTCTATCGATAAGAAGATCGAAAGAAATTCAAAGATTGCTAAGTCTGGAGATGCAAATGCCAGGAAGCAAATCGTAATACTAGAGAAATTCAAAGCAGCTCTTGAAGCGGGTGAAAACGCTAGGGCGGTTGAGGCGACTGAAGACGACCTTGAAGTCTTGAGAGACCTTTCCCTGCTTACAATCAAGCCAGTTATTTATGTGGCGAACGTAGAAGAATCAGCTATACATACTGGAAACAGTCATGTAGATGCTTTGAGAGAAGGCACCAAGGCTGAAAATGCTGAAATCGTTGTGGTTTCTGCATCTATTGAGGCCCAGATCGCAGAGTTAGAAGAGGAAGACGAGAAGGCGATGTTCCTAGAGGAGTATGGTTTGACTGAATCTGGTCTGAACAAATTGATCAGGGCTTCTTATTCACTCTTAGATCTAATTACCTATTTCACCGCTGGTGTGACCGAAGTTAGGGCTTGGACAATCAAGAAAGGTTGGAAAGCGCCACAAGCTGCAGGTGTTATTCACACTGATTTCGAAAAAGGGTTTATAAAAGTTGAAGTCATAAAGATCCCTGATTATGAACAACTTAAAACTGAGGTGGCCATCAAAGAGGCAGGTAAAATGGCCATTGAGGGTAAAGAATACGTGGTTAAGGACGGAGATGTGATGCATTTCCGCTTCAACGTGTAAGTCCTGGGTACCAATAATTAATTATATCTGAACAATCTCTGAAATCATTCAGTTATGTTGATACTTCTTAGGGTAATTACCTCCTTGAGAATTTCAAAGTATAGCTGAAAACGGAGTGACGTGAGAGTAAGGATAATTTTTAAACTAAAGAATAGGGGAGCATCTCTTCCTTTTCATCACCAACATATTTTAGCCCAGTTCTTAAAGGGTGTTTTGGTAAAGGGTGAAAATGAGAAATACATTAACTATCCCTTTTATAATTTCTCAGGACTGAAGGGTCAAACCAAAATCTCAAGAAGCGGACTCCATTATTACTCTAGCCTAGTAACGCTAGTGATCTCATCGGCCGATCAGGAGTTCTTAGATTACCTGCTAGCACAAGTATTCGCATTCGATGATATCCAATTGGGTAACCTCGAGGTCTCTCCACTTAGTACAGAAGTAGAGAAAGGGATTGATTTATCAGATGAGATGAAGTTTATCTGTATTTCTCCAGCTGTACCAACAAAAGCTGCATTTAACGATGCGGAAGGCAAGCGATTCATTCTTCCAGAAACAGATGAGTTTTCAGACTTATTGTACGAATCAACTATGCAGCGCATGGAATTGACAGGTCTTTACAGTGAAGAGCAGTTAGCTAGCTTTAGTAAGTTCCAAGTTGTGCCGGATGTCACCTATTTGAATAGGTTGAGAGAGAAAGAGAAGAAATTTGCTCGTATTTATTCTGTCTTTGACATGGATGTAAAATACGAGGTGAGAGGTTATACACTGCCTTTCAAACTGTATGCTGCTAAGGAAGTGCAAGAGTTCCTATTCAACTGTGGTATCGGGAATTATACTTACAAGGGTTTTGGTATGCTTGATATTGCCAATGCTAATCCAATTGATCGTACAGTGCCTTATCATTTTTCTAAAGAGGTTGTGACTGTCTAGCGTCTAGCATTGTAATTTATCCTAGCATACCCTACGAGCTGATCTACGCGGGCACCCAGTGGCTTGAAGTACACTAAGATTTCGTATAGGTTTTCAGTATCAAAGAAGCTTTGCTCAATTCGGTAAGGATCGTTTGAGCTAACGCTATAGACATAATTATACCATCCCTGTTTTAACAATTGATTTGAATAATAGACCTGATTAATGGGGTCGTAATTCATCAAAGAGCTTTTATCCTTGATCCATTGATTGAACTCGCCAACCACATGGATATCCTCTTCCGTTTCTGGATAATCTAGGGTGAGTGTTACATCCACATATTCGGAGGTCAATCTACCCGAACGACCTGCTTCTAGATCTCGAATATAATATTGCCCATTTACGTCAAGCATTTGAAAGTAGGCTGGATCTCTCACTTTATCCGTCATGACTTTGGCTTCAGGTTTATTGTCCTTAAAGCCAATCTGAGCTATGTTTCTTCCAGAAGCATTGACCGTGCTGATATCGAAAAACCGAAATTCATTCCAGCCCGAGAAATCATTTTCAGCACCCAGGTTTTGATAACGGATGAGTTTGGCATTATCATCCATAAAAGTAGGGTATAGGCCTGTTTTGGTGACATCCGGCCGCTGATTTTGACGTACTACTACCGTAAAGTCTTCACTTGGGTTTATCGATGTAAGTCCGCCATAATTCATCGTGACTTCGATCCGTTGATTAGATAATCTTTTGGGTACATCTGAAGATCTGCTAATATTTCCGCCAACGGCCACTTGATTTTTGTAAAGAGAAAATCGCTTTGATAAGATAATGTCCTTCTTTTTCCGATCGCGGTAAACAACAGCTAAATAATTACCTGTCTCTTTGAATTTGGGCAGTTGATAGGTGTAATGCACATAGTTGATTTTTGCCTCTGAGCTGAATTCAAAATTTTCGATTTCAAACTCGTTGTATCCCGTCATATACATTGGAGCCCTTAGATCGGAGGGTGTCCAATCGGCATTGCAGTGAATGAAATAGACAAAATAGTAATCTGCGTCTTCTCGTAAATCATCGAACTCTAAAAAGAGCTCTTTCCCGTCATCAATATCTTTAATGGGTGGTGAGAGTACTGATTGTATTGAAGGGCCGTTGGGATAAAGCTGAACGGTCTTTATGGTAGATTCATATACTTGGTCTTGGTACACCAATTGCTTTTGCCCGTATACAAGGGAAGACAAAAAAGTAAGTGATAGGATTAGGAAATTGCTTTTCAGGGTGTTCATTCGTTTTAATAACTTTTTTCGCATAAAATCTTGTCTTAACAACCTTTTAGTTCTTTGTTGTGTCAATTATATCACGAGAAGACAGTGTGCTGCGTAAATGATCCAAGATATAGAATTAATTAATAAATGTATCAAAGGTGAGCTGAAGGCGCAGCGCGAACTTTACGATCGCTATGCTGCAAAACTGATGCCAGTGGCAATGCGCTATGGTAAATCTCAGGAGGATGCTGAAGATATTCTTCAGGATGCCTTTATAAAGGTATTTAACAGTCTAGGGTCATTTCGACAAGAAGCACAATTTCTTACCTGGTTAAAACGCATTGTTATTAATACATCCATCAACCACAATAGAAAGAAGCTATATCAACAACCTATGCTGGATATAGAGAAAACGCCATTGCATGTGGAAAACGAATTGATCTTATCCAACCTACACTTTACCGAAATCATGGCCATGCTGCAAAAGCTACCAGTCGGTTGTAGAACAGTATTTAACCTCTTTGCAATAGAGGGTTATGGCCATAAAGAAATTGCGGAACAATTGGAGGTTACAGAAGGAACTTCCAAGTCGCAATATGCTAGGGCAAGAGCGCTTTTGAAATCTATGATTGATGAGGCAAACCGAGTTGTTCAATCTAATCAGGTAATGTTATGAGCAGTTTTGAAGAAGATATTCAAAATATGTTTGAAGGGGCAGAGTTTCAGCCTTCGGATAAGGTTTGGGCGGGTGTTGAAGCTGGCTTAGCGCCTAAAAAGAAGAAAGGGATCTTCTTTATGTGGCAGACTTATGGCATAGCCGCTGGAATCGCAGCAGTGCTATCCTTTGGGCTTTTGCTGAACAATGGATTCTTCAATGATGGCGCTGCTTTACCGATTAAAGAACGATCAGAAGTTGAGAAAACGCTGAACGATACAACGACAAATGATCCTGAATCTGACAAGATCCATTCTTTACAGCAACCAAATGAGGAATCTAAGCGATCATTAGCTGCGATCGGACGTGAAGGTATGGCTAAAGATGAGAAGACCCTTTCGAGTGATGGGCAAGCCAATCTACAGGCCAGTTTTAATCAGCCAGTAGAAGATTTAAAGGATGCTCAACTTCCAAACCAATTCAATAATGTGCTCCGTATCGAAGCGGGTAGTGAATTAGGTAGAAGCATTCAATTGGCTAATGTGAAGCCGTACAGAAGTAGTCTTGCTGCTGAGAAGCTGATGTTCAATTCAAAAATGGATATGGAACCAATGACAAGTTTAAATGGACTTTATGCCATGAGTTCAGTATCCGAGGCCATCGATTTTGATGGAGAAAACAGTATCAACGGGTCATTAGGGAACAGTGTGTTGAACATTTCTTCTACAGGATCGAGTAGCTTGTCGGAGTCAACTATTCTAGACCCTAATTCCAATAATGCTTTGAATACTCGTGTAGAATCCGGGCAGGATCAAGCATTGGGGGCAATCAGTGCAGGATTGGGTGTCTCATTGCAATTGAACAGAAAACTGTCACTCAATTTAGGTGCGAGATATTCAGAGTTCAGGTTTAAAAATAGTTCGAATGCCTATTCAATAGAAGGAGGTAAGTCACTCCCAATTTATGCGCCTGTTGGTTTCAGTACAGATAACGTGTTTTTTGTAGGAGACTACGATTTAGAAAACACGGTGCAAAGCATGTTTCTTCAGGGTACCTTGAGTTACAAAGTATTGGATTTAGGTAAATTTGATTTATCGATCAACGCAGGGTTGGGGATAGATTATTTCTTGGCTTACAAGGTCAAAGGGGAGCTTAACTTTTTAGAGACACGCAAAGTGAATGCTTCTGAAAGTGACTTCCTTAACCGGACAAATATGAGTGGCGTTTCAGGCCTTGGACTCAACTATAGATTGAATAATCAATTTGGACTAAGCGGTGACATTAGTTACCGCAGGTTTTTAACGGGCAGTGGAACTGACGTTAACGCTAAGCCCTCTTCAGTGCTTGGATTTGGTCTTTCCTTGAACTATTTCTTGACAAGAAAGGAAGAGTGATTAGTCTTCTAGTGCGTCAATTTGTGTAGCCAATTCTTCCCACTGCAGTTGGTAAGCGTCTAAGCTGTCTTTTGACTTCTGATGCGTCTGACTCTTCTCCGCCAAAAGCGTAGGGTCTCCAAATACTTCAGGTTTTCCAAGGTCCACTTCGATATTAGATACTTCTGTTTCTAATACTTCGATTTGCTCTTCTATACTAGCGAGTTCTTTTTTTAAGCGCTTCAGCTCTTTTTCAGCCTCATTATCACGAGGTTTTGGCTGGTTATTTTTGGCCTTAGTCTTTTCCTCTGCTTTTGGCTTTTGCTCCTTTATAGTTGCTTGCGTTTCCCTTTGCGACTGCCAATACTCATACTCAGCATAGGTGCCAGGGTATACTTTTAGTTCTTCATCCTCGATGTACCAGATTTTATTGGCAATCTGAGTAACAAAGTGTCTATCGTGTGATACAATAACAAAGGTGCCCTCGTACTGCTGTAGTGCTTGAACTAAGATATTGACAGATAAGAAGTCCAAATGGTTAGTCGGCTCATCCATCATTAAGAAGTTGGCTTCCGATAGGAGTGTTTTGGAAAGTGCTACCCTAGATTTTTCACCTCCAGAAAGGACTTTTATTTTTTTGAAGACATCTTCGTTTTGAAAGAGAAAACAACCAAGAATTCCTCTGAGCTCGCCTTCTGTTTTATTACTACCAGCTTGTTTTAGCTCCTCTAATATTTCATTTTGAAGATTTAATGCTTCTAGCTGATGCTGTGCGTAAAAGGCGGTGTTCACATTAAAACCTTCTTTTCTCTCTCCCTCAACTTTCTCAGATCCAGCAATGATGCGGAGCATGGTAGACTTACCCTTACCATTAGCACCAATCAAGGCAATTTTATCACCTCTCTCAATTTGGCCACTGGTATTCTTTAGAATTTGAAGATCGCCATAGGCCTTAGATATGTTGTTTAGCTCAACGATATACCGACCAGATTTCTGTTTGAATCCGAACTTGAAATTCATAGAGACATTTTCGTCTACTACATCTTCAATCAAGTCCATGCGCTCTAATGACTTTACACGGGATTGTACCTGGCGTGCTTTAGTAGCTTTTGAGCGAAAGCGTTCTACAAAACGCTCCGTTTGCTTAATCGCTTGCTGTTGATTTTCGAAGGCATTCTTCTGGATCTCTTCACGAAGGGTCTTCTCTTTCAAATAGAAAGTATAGTTGCCAGCGTATTGCGTTAGAACTGATCTTGCCACCTCAACTGTGGACGAGATGACATTGTCTAGAAACTGCCTATCATGTGAAACTACAATGATGGCGCCTTCATAATTCCTTAAATAGTTCTCTATCCATAGAATAGAAGGAAGGTCAAGGTGGTTGGTTGGCTCATCGAGCATAAGAAGTGCTGGCTTCTGCAGTAGCAGTTTTGCCAGCATGACACGCATTCGCCATCCCCCAGAGAATTCTTTCAGCGGACGTTGAAGGTCGGCTGTTTTGAATCCGATGCCTTCTAAAATTGCTTCTGCCTCAGATTGGAGACTGTAACCTCCTAAGGCTTCGTATTGATCCTGTGCCTTGGTCAACTTATCGATGAGGTGATCTTCATAGTTAAGCTCCATTTGCTTGAGGATCTTATCAATTCTATGCTGAAGCTCATTGGCCTGTTCAAAGGCTTGCATCGCAACTGCTAAAATGCTTTCGTCAGACTGATAGGAGAGAAGGTCTTGATTTAAGAACCCAATCGAACAATCTTTACTTTTTGAGATATCACCAGAAGTTGCTTGAAAATTGCCCATGATGAGGTGGAGCAATGTGGATTTACCCTTACCATTCAATCCTATGAGGCCTATTTTGTCGTTAGGTTTGATGTGTAGAGAAGCATTGTCGAATAGTGCTCGGTCTCCGATAAAATAGGAAAGGTTGTTAATGGCAATCATGCCGCAAAATTAGCCTTCCTTTAGTCAAATCAAACCACTGCCTTTGATAAAATAGCATTCATTGAAATCCTTGTTTTTTAATACCTTCGGAAAAACAATCCTTACACCCATGAATAAAATATTACTTACCCTAAGTTTAGCCTGCTTGATTAGCCTTTCGGCAGCTTGTCAATCAAGAGGACAAAAGACTGACGCAGATTACGATGCTAGACTTGCTAAAATTAATCTTCCCGAAGGTTTCAAGATATCTATGTATGCGACTAACATCATTGATGCGCGATCATTAGCACGTACAGATGACGGAAAGACTGTTTTTGTGGGTAATAGAAGAAGAAAGAATGTCTATGCTTTAACAGACACTGATGGAGATATGGTCGCTGACAAGGTGGACACGATCGCTACTGGCCTGAATATGCCGAATGGGGTGTACTTCAAGGACGGTGATTTGTTCGTGGCAGAGGTGAGCAAAATTCACCGTTTCCCAGATATTATGAATAACCTGGCTGCTCCTAAGTCAGAAGTGATATTCGATGAATATCCAACGGATGGTCATCACGGATGGAAGTTTATTTCTTTCGGTCCTGATGGAAAACTCTATGTGCCAGTAGGTGCTCCTTGTAATGTTTGTGATAAATCTGAAGAAAATGAAGTCTATGCCTCTATTACAAGGATGAATCCTGATGGTTCTGATATGGAAGTATATGTGAAAGGCGTTCGTAACTCTGTCGGCTTTGCATGGCATCCTGTGACAGGTGAAATGTGGTTTACAGACAATGGTAGAGATTTATTGGGTGATGATGTACCCGCATGTGAGTTGAACCATGTCTCAGCGGAAGGCGAGCATTTTGGATTCCCCTACTGGCACCAAGGTGATATTGCAGACCCTGACTTTGGAGAAGGCCGATCACAGAACGACTATAAGAAACCAGCGTACAAGTTTGAGCCACATTCAGCTCCACTAGGACTACGTTTTTATGGTGGAGACATGTTCCCCGCCAAGTACAAGAACAATTTGCTTGTTGCGCAGCACGGCTCTTGGAACAGAAGCCCAGATGCAGGTCATATTGGTTATCAATTAAGATTTGTTCAAGTAGAAGGAGATAAGGTTGTAAAAAGTGAAATCTTCGCTGATGGCTGGTTAGATAAAGAGACAAACAAAGGTTGGGGTAAGCCAGTAGACATTATGGAAATGCCTGATGGATCTGTTCTAGTTTCTGATGATGTGAACCACTGCATCTATCGAATTAGTTACGAGAATTAAGACGAGGAAAAAATAAGTGACAGAGCAAAGCGATAGTTTAGACGATTACTTAGACAATCATTACATCCACCGCAGTAACTGGTTAAGAGCCGCTGTACTGGGTGCAAATGATGGAATATTGTCGACAGCTAGTATTGCTATTGGTGTTGCAGCAGCGAGCGATTTTCGTGAGCCTGTCATACTTGCTACACTTGCAGGATTAGTCGCTGGTGCTTTGTCAATGGCAGCGGGGGAATATGTCTCTGTAAGTTCTCAGACAGATATTGAGCAAGCCGATATTGAAAGGGAAAAGCAGGAGTTAAACGATATGCCCGAAATTGAGTTGCTCCGCCTTGCTGAAATTTATGAGAACCGAGGGCTAAAAAAGGAGACGGCCTTAACGGTTGCCAAAGAGTTGACCGAGCATGATGTTTTAGGAGCTCATGTAAGAGATGAATTGGGCATTAACGAGATTAGTCAGGCAAAACCGATACAAGCCGCTTTCGCTTCTGGAGCAGCTTTTACAGCTGGTGGAATTATGCCTTTTGCAGTCACGCTATTTTTTCCATTGGAGCATATGGAGTACTTCCTATATGGCTCTGCTACAGTTTTTCTGATGCTTCTTGGTGCCTTGGCTGCCAAAACGGGAGGATCAAATATTTTGAAAGCCATCATACGCATTACCTTTTGGGGTACAATGGCCATGGGTTTGACTGCCTTAGCTGGTTATTTATTTGGGGCAAGTGTCTAATTCAATTGATATTAATGCCATTGCGCCATCTTCATTTGTTTTACAATTATCTTTAGGCCCATATGCTTAAGGCTAAAAATATTTCAAAAACATACCCAGGTGAAGACTATGGTGCCATTATTGATGTCAGCCTAAATCTGGCTGAAAATGAGATACTGGCATTAGTAGGTATGAGTGGCTCAGGAAAGAGTACCATGCTTCAGATCATTGCTGGTCTGATGAAGCCTGACAAAGGAAGCATACAATTCAAAGGTGAGTTTTTGGTAAATCCAGAGGAGCAACTGATCGCTGGACACCCTAAGATCAAGATAGTGTTTCAAGATTTTCAATTGAAACCTAACATGACTGTTGAAGAGAATGTAAGGTATAAGCTTCTTCAATTTGACAAAGTATATCAATCCGAAAGAACCGAGGAGTTATTGTCGCTCTGTAATCTATCAGAATTCGCTACCAGAAAGCCAAAAGAATTATCGGGTGGCCAAAAGCAAAGATTGTCTATTGCTCGGGCGCTTGCTGATGATCCTGAGCTCTTGCTGATGGATGAGCCATTCAGCAATCTCGATCCGATTACGAAGCAAAATTTATTAATCGAATTGGTTGATATTGTGAAATCGGAAGGCTTGGGACTCATTTTCGTAACACATGATACGCGAGACGCAATGCTAATTGCTGACAAAGTTGCTTTCCTGTCGGAGGGTAGGTTGATTCAAAATGATACAACTAGGCAAACATACAATCACCCAATTAATCTGGATATCGCCCAATTTTTTGGACGAGTGAACGATGTCAGTGAGGTGACAAATGAGCCTAATACATATGTAAGAGCAGAATGGTTAAGGCTTAGCGATGGTTTTGATTTTCAATTCGAAGTGTGTATCCAGAAATCAATCTTTTTGGGTGATCAATACCTGTTAGAGACAATTGATGAGAAGACAAAAGAGCATTATTTCTTGTATTCACGAGAAGATATGGCTGCTCATCAAGGCAAGGTGCTAATTGGTTTTAACGAATCTGAGGTACTAAAATTCTAAGCCTTCTTTCCACAAATGAAGATTTTGGTATATTTGCTATGCATAAATTCTATATGCCCTCAACTCAATCATCATTTTTTCTTGTTACCTTTTATGGTACGCGAACACTATTTTATACAACTGACTAATTAAATAATGAAAAGATCAGCATTGTTTTTTATGGCATTTTTTGTCATGTGCAACCTCACGCTAAAAGCCTAAAACCTCAACAAGGTTTTCGCGGCAATGGAAGAAAAGGATTGGGAAGTAGCCTTAGGGTACTTAGAACCAATAATTACAAAGAAAAAGAAGAATTACCAAGCTAAGTGGCTCGCTGCCATCTGTCATTCTGAGCGATATCGTTTTGATAAATCATACGCTTTATTCCAAGAGGCTTTGCCTTATGCAGAAGAAGATCCATCGTTTTGGATTCCTTATGCTAAGGCCTATTTATTTGGAGGTCGCGTAGAAGATGCAGAAAGGACTTTACGCAGAATCAATCAAAATCAATTAGAGGACTATGTGAAACCGGAGTATTTCCGAGTGTTTAATAACATCCAAAATGCCAAGGAATTATTACCTAATCCCAAAGAGATTATTGTGAAGAACCTTGGGCCTAATGTAAACACTGCTGGAAATGAGTACAGCCAAATTGTAACTGCCAATCAGCGAGGTATTTTCTTTACAGCAAGGAGAGAAGGTATGGGCGAAGTAGCTGATGACGGAGAGTATTATGAGATGGTGATGACCGCTGATATGAATGAAATTGATAACTGGAATAAGGATAAACCTTTAGCGGGCTATGCTGCAGAAGGCACATTCGATGCTCCTATTCAGCTTTTGAACAATGACAGTACACTCATCACTTTTAGAGAAGATGACCTGTTTATGTCACAATTAGGCACTGACGGTGTTTGGGGCCAGAGGGAAGAATTACCGATTAATACCGGTAAATGGGAACCTCACGCTTTCGTTTATAACAACGGGAACTCAATTATTTATGCCTCTGATTTTGGTAATAATGATGAGAACTCAGATTTGTATATCGTGCACAAAGCAGACGATGGTAAATGGTCTAAGCCTTACGCTGTAGAAGAATTGAATACACTACAGAATGAGGATGCTCCTTATGTTGCCGGAGATGGCACACTCTATTTTGCCTCAAGAGGCCATAGTTCAATGGGTGGCTACGATATTTTTAGTTCAAGATTAGATACTGCTACTGGTAAGTTCTCTGAAGCAGAAAACTTAGGAGCACCTATTAACCTGCCTACAGATGATACATTCTTTACGCTCTATGGTAAGAATGCATATTTCTCCTCTAGTAGACCTGGCGGGTATGGGGAGGTAGATATTTACAGAGTAATCATGTTTAATAACTCTCAGATTCAAGGAAAAATCTTAGAGTGTGATAATACGACACCTGTTGGCAACGCCACTATCTCTGTTGTTGGACAGGAAGATAAGTACTCAGCTGTAACCAGTGAATACGGAGTTTACTCTATGGATATGCCAATTGAGAGCGATTTCACCTTGCGTGTAGAGCGAGACGGACAGGTGCTTTATGAAAAGGAACATGAGATTCGAGTATTATTCAGAGATGAGTTTGAGATAGAACAAGACTTCTTTGTTGGCGAATGTGGCCGTAACGAAAAGGAGATCTATGTCAAGATGATCAATAGCTTCGACTTAGACCAAAATAACATTCCAGTCGACCCACCATCAATTGAGGGTATTATAATCCCTGTGGTTGAGGAGGCTGTGCTAGAAGTGGTTGAGGTTGTCGAGAAATCTGAGAGGAAGTGGCTGAGGTAGTAGAAACTGTTGAAGCTGTAGTAGAGGAAGTGGTTGAAGAGGCCGAAGCAGTTGCTGTTCCTGCTCCTATTGTTGCTGAAGAGCTGATTGAGCTGCCAAACGTCTTCTTCGATTTTGATAAACAGGATATCAAACCAGAGTTTATTGATAGATTGAATGAAGCTGCTGAATTGCTATCTAGAAGAACTGACTTGAGAATCATGGTTGCAGGTCATACAGATGCCTATGGCACCAATGACTATAATATTGCACTCGGCCAACGTAGGTACACCAAAGTATTTAACTACCTCAAAGACAGAGGGGTGAGTGAAAGTCAAATGGAAGTACAAACGTTCAGTGAGAACTTGCCGATCGCTTCTAACCGAACAAGAAAAGGTAGAGCCTTCAATAGAAGGGCCGAGCTATTCTTTGTAGACGAGAACGGTGAGAGAAAAGATAAGTAGATTTTAGAATCAAGAAAAAGGGTGATGCGTCAGTGTCACCCTTTTTTTATGCTTTCTACACTAGCTTTAGCTGTTTGGGTAAGTCCTTCTTAAAGGCAGTGTCGAACACCTTAATAGCCCACTTAATTTTGAGGTCTCTTGAAACTTTATCTCAATAGTCTCTATGCCTTTGGTATTTAGTTCGTGCCTCAGTCGGCTGAAGTTTTTTTCAATGATTACTTTATTTGGTGCCACGGAGAAAACATTAGGAAACATGAGTTGCTTTTCTTCCATTGTGACCTTGATCATTTCGTCCTGATCAAAAAGTTGATAAAGTATTTCAGGTTTGGTTTTAAAGCCATCCTCATAAATGATACATAACCCTTCGCCTACGGGCTGAAAAGTACAATCTAGGTGCAGAATATTAGTCTCTGGGCTATCGGTTACTTTCAGTGGCAATGCATACACCTCTTTTTCAGGAAATTCTTTTTTGAGGAACTCATAGCCGGCCCAATTTGTACGCTTGCTGATACCCACAAACAGGTGGTTATTATGGACGATTATGTCACCACCTTCTACTATTGCTTCTTTTGGTAAACGTAGTATCTGCTCCTTAGGAATACTGCTTAATAAAGATTCAATACCCGGAAACTCTATTTGCCGAACAAGCTCTTTCATATTCGCTACCACGAACTTGTCATCAATCACAAAACCAATATCTCTGGTAAACATTTGTTCCACTCCCTTTAAATTTTGTGGTCGTAGGACTTCAACGCCAGCTTCTTTTAGTGCCATTTCGAAAGCTTCTAATTCCAAGACTATATCTGT
>ENA-OUOG01000253-OUOG01000253.1-marine-metagenome-genome-assembly--contig:-NODE-253-length-71150-cov-7.246451_pt1 | contig 71150 bp, 89 predicted proteins | sample MGYA00248635_ERZ508505 | MGnify/ENA primary metagenome ERZ508505 (study PRJEB26176, sample SAMN06267871) | marine metagenome | isolation source: Saanich Inlet, British Columbia, Canada | place: Pacific... | reverse complement strand
ATTCCAAATGATCCTAATGTAATGATCACAAATGAATTGTATACAAATTCGTTAATTACTAAATCCTTTCCTACATACCCAGTTAATAAATCTGCTACTGCAAATAATACCATGATTGCGAAGGAAGCGAACCCAACTACTGATTTTTCATTGTAATCGTTCTCGTCTTTAAAAATGTCTTTAAAAGCCATCCAATTTTCTTTTATCTTATTAAACATATAGATAACAATTTTAATGAAACGTTCCTTTATTATAAATAGTAATAAAAAAAGAGGCCATTACAGCCTCTTTAATTTTGTCAGGAGATCTCCTACCTTCTCCTGACTACACCTACGGTAGAAATAAATCCTACCGTCCTCCAAAATTTTAATTAACCTAGTGATTGAACCTCTTTGGGTAGAAATTCAGTATTTACATGGTTACATTTTTTACAGCTGAAAACAGGGATTGGAATATATCCTGGAGTACCTGTTCCTGTAAGAAGCCCTGAAGCTTTTCTCATAACTAATGCCTGTTCGAAGTAAATCCCGCTACATTCATCACATGAGACAGAAGTAGTTTGGTTGATATCGACATTTGATTGTTGTTGCATAATCTACTTTTTAGACTTTCTATTCTTACTATAGTAGTTATCTTTTTTTAAAGAAGTACTTGGTGTCTTAGTTGATTCTTTTTTAGTAGCAGGAGCCTTAGTAACTTTCTTTTTAGATGTAGTAGGAGTAGTAGAAGTCGCAGTAGTTTTCTTTTTAGATCTACCTGGTTTTTTACGAGTAAGTTTAGCAGGAATATCTTTAACTTCTTCTACGAATTCTTCAACATCTTCTTTGATGTCCTCTAAATGCTCTTTAGCATCTTCAACAAAATCTTCAACGTCTTCTTTCACATCTTCGAATTTGTCTTCAACGGCATCTGGGATACCATCTTTGTCTTCGTCTTTAAATGCTTTAAAGTACTTAGTTGCTAGGTAAACTAATCCCGCTACAACTGCTAGTACTAACATAATAACTAGTAATGTCTTCATTTAATTTTAATTTTAATGTTTAATGGTTTACTATAAATATATTACTTAATTGGAATCTTAACGGGTTTCCAATATGTCCCGTATTTCTCTTCTATAAAAAAATATAAATCGATAAGTTCTAAATCAGCATTTATAATCTCATCTTCATACTGCTCTTTAGTAATTTTAAACGTACTCAAAAAAGCTGATTCTAATTCTTCAAGTTTATTCTGTTCATCTTTAGTAAAATCTTCAAGCAATCTTTTACGTCTGGATCTATCAAGAGAAGTTTCCTCTACATATCTTCCAGGATCGTTTCTTAATTCCCTCCACTTTTTATTCATTCTATGCTCAACTATTTGAGCTTCGTAACAGTAGGAACTAAAGCTAAAATCTCCGTTTAGTATCCTATCCTTAAGAGGGTGACGAGTAGTTAAAGGTTTACTTTTAGTCGTATAAGACCTCCACCACATAAATCTATTATATGGCATCTTATAATAATTTTTTCTAAAAAAATTCTCTAACCATTCTACTGAATGAGTTGGATTATATGGAAGCGATTCAATCATACTTAAATATAAGAAATTATTTCCTTACCTCCAAGCCTTTTCTTAACAAAGTTTTGTGTAACTTTATTCCAATCTTCAGTATATGCTACATATGAACTGTAATCGTTAAAATTAAAAGTAGCTTTAGTTAACTTTTCTGCTATACTATGTTTACGTACTTTTGGAGAAACAAAAAAATTATAAGCATAATCTTGATCCAGCCACAAGAACGCTTCTGGATTATTTAAATGAAAGTAAATATAAATTTTCTCATCGTTGGAAAATCTCTGAGTCGTATCAGTTAAATTCCACATACCATCCCATTTAATATATAGATTAAATAGAGCAATACATTGATTTAAGCATTGAATATTTTCTAGAGCATTAGATTGGTTAACTTCAATTAATCCATCTAAATTAACCGGGGTTGACGGTCTAGGTAGACGGTACCAAATCTTACTTGCCACTTTTTAATATTCTTGCTGCTTCTATAATTGATTCTTCTGGAAATTCTAATAGTATTCTGTAGGCTTGTTTTTTATGGCCTTCACTAATAAAGGTTGATTTCTTAATAACTTTTCTTTCAGAAATACTTCCTCCAAAAGGTCTTTCTGTAACTGTTTGTCCTTTATCAGGAGATTCGTAAATTTTTACTTCTCTGTTTTCTTGCATTTCATGCCATTTTGAAACTGTATCACTCATAACTTTTATTTTTATGTTTTGGTTTACGTGTATATTTACTTCTATCTCCGTGATCCTTCTGTATCATCCTCCGCCGAGCCAATTGAGCTAATTCCCCCTTGGTGTACTTCTCTTTGTTTTCCATTCCACTGTTCATTAAAATAGATAAAATCATTCATAGTTTTAATATAAGAAATATAATTATAAATACCAAAAAAAAAGAGGACTAATTGCCCTCTCTTTCACTAATTGTTAAATAGACGATTTCTTCACCCAAGTCTTTAAATATCCAGCGCTTGCGCCCTTTATTATAACTAACACGAAGTGTTTCACGCCCGTTTTCATCGAGTTGTCTCCAGACCCCGTCAAGTATCCATTTATTGTCTAACTTAGACATTGTCCCGGTATGTACTATCCCGTTTTCAAAAGTAACGGTTTTTAATAAAGTTGTTTCGTCGAGTATTTTAAACTCGGTTTTTTCTTGAGCGGTAATTCCAATACTTACAAAGAACGCTAGTACCAATAATAGCTTTTTCATATTTTCAAGTTTTATGGTTATATTAATAAATAGGTAGTTCTTGAACTTCTCTTGAACTTCTCTTAATATTAAGATAATACATACTTGCCAATATACCAACTATTCCCCAATAAAAAACCCCTCCGGTTAGGGAAGGGTTAGTTGAAAATGCGCGGGTCACCTTCGGTGGAGAGAGAAAAACGCCCTCTTCCCTTTCCGGCTTACTTAGATTCTGCTACACTCGCTTTTCTGTAGTCGGTAATCAATTTCTTGATCTCTCCTGCTGCCTTACGAGCTCTCTGCTGAGATGCTTTTGTAGTTCCTGCATTGTTTTCCGCTAAATCGTTAAAGTTAGCTTCGATTGCTTCAAATAATTCTTGTTTAGTTGCCATAATTTTGACTTTTAAAATTTAATTAACCTAATAACATGTTAGGGTCTATCCCTCCATTGTTATCTTCTTTATCATCTTTCCCTTTTGATACTACTGCTTCAGTAATGAGGAGGGTACCTGCTACTGAGGCTGCATTTTCTAATGCTAGTCTTGTTACTTTAGTCGGATCTATGATACCTTCGGTAAACATATTAACTAATTGCTCTGTTCTTGGATTATATCCATACCAGAAGTCTTGAGCTTCTGTTAACGTTACTTCTATATCACCAATTCTGCTATGTTCATATCCTGCATTAAATAAAATCTTATAGAAAGGTCTTTCGATTGCGCTTACTACAATATCTAAAGCTATTGCCTCATCTCCTTCAAGACCAGGTAATTCAGATACAAGCATTTTAGAAGCATTTAATAAAGCTATACCACCACCAGGTAGAATACCTTCTTCTAAACCTGCTTTAGTTGCATGTAGAGCATCATCTACTCTATCTTTCTTTTCTTTCATTTCGACTTCAGTATGACCACCTACATGTACTACTGCTACTCCTCCAATAAAGGTAGCAAGTCTTTCTTGTAACTTTTCTTTCTCGTAAGGTGAAACTGTTTCATCAATTTGAGTTTTGATTTCATCCACTCTAGTGTTAATTAAATCTTCCTCTCCTTTAGCATCGATAATAGTTGTTGTATCTTTGGTAATAGTAATTTTACCTGCTGTCCCTAACCAATCAGCCTGAAATTTATCTAATCTCATACCTTTCTCTGAAGAAATTACTTTTCCTCCGGTTAGGACTGCGATGTCTTCTAACATGGCTTTTCTTCTGTCTCCAAATTCAGGTGCTTTCACTACAGCACAGCTAAGAATACCTCTCATCTTATTTACTACCATTGTAGAGAGTGCCTCTCCATCAATATCTTCTGCAATAATAAGAAGAGATTTAGATTGTTGTGAAACGCCTTCTAAGACGGGTAATAACTCTTTAATTTGAGTTAACCTTTTATCAGTAATTAATATCAACGGATTTTGAAGAACAGCAGTCATTGATGAATTGTCTGTAACAAAATATGGAGACTTATAACCTCTGTTGAATTGAACTCCTTCAACTGTTTCTAAATATGTTTCTCCTGTTTTAGACTCTTCAATAGTAATAACTCCATCGCGACCTACCTTATCCATAGCAGTATAAATTAATTCTCCTACCTCGGAATCGTTATTGGCAGAGATAGTAGCGATTTGTTTTAACTGTTCTTCATCCGTAATTTCTTTAGATTCTTTTTCTAGGTAGTCTACTACAAGTTTAACTGCCTTGTCTACACCTCTTTTGATATCTACTGAATTTGAACCTTTCTTAATTCTATCTAAAGCTTCTGATAGTATAGCTTGAGCTAATAATGTAGAGGTAGTAGTTCCGTCTCCGGCTTGCTCAGCTGTCTTTATAGCAGCTTGTTTTACTATTTGTGCTCCTAGATTTTCTACTCTATCTTCTAAATCAATAGACTTAGCTACTGTAACACCATCTTTAGTAGATGTTGGGTTACCCATAGATTGTTCTATAATAACATTCCTACCAGCAGGTCCCATAGTTGCTGTAACCGCGTCTGCTAATTTATCTACTCCTACAGCAAGTAATTCTCTTGCTTCTTTTGAAAATGTAATATCTTTACTCATTATCTTCTGATTGTTTTACGACTGCTAAAATTTCTTTATCTTGTGCAATATAGTATTCTTCTCCTTCGAAATCTATTCGTAGGGTACCAATTTTAGGAACTAGTACTAGATCTCCTACTTTACAAGCTCTAACGCTTATAACTTTTGAAGGATCCAGTTCGGACTGTCTACCAGGTCCTACTGCTAATACTTTACCCATTTCTGGTTTTTCTTTACCCATGTCTGGGATTACGATGTTACCGTACATTTGTTCTCCTTCGTCAATCGGTTTTAGAAGGATACGGTCATTTGTTGGTTGCAACTGTTTACTCATAATTGTTCAAATTCTATGTCTGTTATATCTCTGACAATATAATATCGTCCGTTATTTTTGAATGAACGGTCACAATGAAGATACTCGATCCAAGCTTTTAGACCGTCAATATTATTATTAACTTGTCTAACTGAGATAGTTCTAACTACCTGGTAAAGCTTACCTTGTATTTCTATAACCTTATTCATTACATTAATATATGAAAAATAAATTAAAGACCAAACCCTAGAGCGGAAATAATCTACTTAATTTTTAAGGTCTTAAGTTCAGACCCTTTTGCGTAAGGTGCAGTGATATGTAGTAAACCATCTTTAAATTCAGCATTAGCTTTACTTAAATCGAATTTACTATCAACTTTCCATCCTAAGTTAAAAGATCTTTTTGCAATACCTTTATAATGGTACTCAATAGTGTCTTTTACTTTAGGTTTGTCGTAATTTACTCTAAGAATGTTACCCTGTATCTGTATTTCAATATCATCTTTTGGAATACCGGTACATGCGATATCTACGGCAAGGCCGTCTTCAGTTTCAAAGATATCTACGGGGTGTGGGAGTTTTTGATCTGCTAGGGGTGCATACCCGTTAGCTGTTTGCAAGAAATTGCGGACTAAAATGTCGAACGGATTACGTTCTTGTAAAAAAATGTTACTCATAATGATGTAATTTGTGACGTCCTAAGATCGTCGGTTAATAAAATAAAAATTGCTCTAGGGTCTATCTTTATTTAATATAAATATGTTAAAAATATAGTTTCTAATGTCCTTCTGCAAAATTATTTGCTATTTCCGGTGGAGCTTTTAAAGTAACTCCTGGTAACACTAGATTAGTTTCCATTATATGTTGTACATGAGGAGCAAACATCTCAGCATCTTTCTCGTCAATATTGATTATAAGTTGATCATGAATCTGTGCCTGTACTTTAGCATCTATTCCTAACTCTCTAGCTTTCTCATTAATCTTTAAAGCTGCTCGGTTTACTACTGATGCTGCTAATGATTGAAGTTGAAAGTTAAGGCAGTTATTAAGCCCGTTTCGGTAATCTCTATAAGCTTGCATTACTTGCTGTTTCCCAAATCTGCCTTCAAGGTCTTTTCTAAATCTCCAATCCATCATCTGGTCTCCAAACTTAGAGTATATCTTTTGAACTTTAGGTAAATGTCTTACTCGGCCAACATAGTTCTTAATATATCCTTTATCTTTAACTTGTTGTCTGGAATTAGTCCTCCATTCTTTAAGACCAGGGAATCCATCTAAGTAACCTTGAACAAGTTTCTCTGCAACCTTTTGATCCACTCCTAGAGTCATTTTAAGAGCATATGCCTCCATACCATACGCAATACCTAATGAGTATGCTTTAGCTTTATTACGTGCAGGAGCATCAAGCTTCTTAAGGTAGTTATCTGCTTTCTTATCTGGTGATACTCCGTTAGGGAATCTATCTTTCTGCTCTTCTAACTTTTCAGTCTTGATAGCAACCGTAGAGTAGAAATCCCATCCTTTATTAAAGATTTCTCTTAAGTTCTCATCACCAGTTACAGAAGCAAAGCAGTGAGGTTCCAATGATTCGTAATCGGCATCGATTACCTTTCTACCTTTTCCAGCAATCAAGAACTTTCTAACTAGATTAGTATAATATACAATAATCGGTGCATCTTCTCCTTCTTCTTTAGGTTTAGGTAACTGCTGGGCATCTGAACCATAACGTCCTGATACTGTACCGTTCTGTTTAAAGTAAAAATAATATCTACCGTCTTCTTGCCTGTCTCTAAACCTATCTACGTATGTAGATTTAATCTTTAAAAGCTTGTTATAAACTCGTAGATTTTCAGCCCAAGAATAAGTCTTAGATAACTCCTCGATCATATCCATATCAAACTTATCTCTACCTGACTTTGTATTAGCTCCTTTTACTTTAGGTTCAATTCCCATATAAGTGAAGATGATTTCACCCAGATGTTTTTTAGACTGGATATTAATTACATCACCGTCGTTTGACTCCTTCCACATAGCCATTGAGATTCTGGCTTTTTCTAGATCTTCTAGAAGGGATTCATCTCCACTTAATAGGAACTTCTTTACTAATTCTTCTTTTTCATTGGAAGGTTCAAAAGCCTCAATATTTTTCTGAGTAAGTGAATATTTACCGGTCTTTTCAGATTTAGGTAAAGGTACAGAATACCTCGTAACTAGATTCTGTGCCCAGTTACCTTTATGAGTAACGGGATAGGTTTCAAAAGCTTTATCTACAGCCCATTTTTTAGCTTCAGTAGTCTCAAGAAGAGACTTCATTACTATTTCTTTATTCTCATTTAAATCAGCGGTAATCTTATTGTAGGTATCTTCTATGAGATCAACATCTAAATCAACTCCATGAGCTTCCATCGGTACTGTTACCTCACGGTATATCGGCATTACCTCCTCTTCAAAGAAGAATTTTTCCAATCCCTCATCTTTAAGCTTACCCAGATATAGATTACAAATACGAAGAGTAAGGTCAGTATCAGCACTAGCATATTTACTAAGGATTTCAAGATCTGCTTTATAAATTTCAAAAAGCGCTTTAGTAGTTTGACCACCATTTTTCTTAATAGATTCTTTTAGTTCAATTTGTTCTTGGTTGGCAGCTTCTTCTACATTTAGTCCAAGTGCCTCTTGGTTCATTATCGCTATGGACTTTAATCCAAAAGGGTTACCGAATCCAAAAGCACCCTCTTCGTAAACTGTATGGACTAGAAGTCCTGTATCAACCCAGATATCTTCTAATAAGTCAACACCAAAGTAATTTTTAATAAATTGAACATCAAAGGAAGCATTGTGAAATACAAGTTTCTTTCCTTTTAAAAGCTTAAGTAAGTTTCTAGAGATTACTTCTGTAGATTGACCGCCTATCTGCTGTAAGATTAGTTCATCTTTCTCGTAATCAAATACTAGAGTAGGTAGGTAGAAACCAATACCTTCGTCTCCAGAAACAGACCAACCAATTATCCTATCTTTTCTAGGATTAAGACCGGTGGTCTCCGTATCGACAGCTAAGATCTCTGATTCGTTAATATGTTGGAAGAGTAATTTAAGAGTCTCTTCGTCTTGAACTGTGTAATACTTTTTTTGTAATTCTGCCATTTATAACCTTTTTTATTTATACTTAAATATACGAAAAAAGGCTGGTAAAACCAACCTTTATCTTTAATATTCTCCGTATAGATCAAACTTTTCTGGTTCGGGTTCTTTTATTTCTATTTCCTCTTGCTTAATAGCAAATAATTTACCATTGAGAGGTTCTAACCTATAGTGCCCTTTAAATTTAGTCTTACGCATATACTGAGTAAGTGTAGGTACTAATCCTTCTATTAAAGTCTCTTTATCTATTACTAATTCCCAGTTATCTCCTGGTGGTACTCTTATTGCTATTAATTTATTTTCTTCTACTATTTTTTTATCCATATTATAGTATATTGCTTTTTTTAAATCCTTAATTTAATATCATTATAGATTAACTCCTTATATTTAGTAGCAGACCATCCATGATCCCTAGAAAGAAAATAAGGTTTAATATTTAAATTGTCACCTGTATAAGGTTTATTAATATAATCATCACCTAAAAATCTAATGTTAAATTCCCCCATCTTTAAAAGATCAAGAAGCTGTTCTTCATAGGTATACCTTATTACACTATCTACATATCGAATACTTTCTAACATTTCTTTTCTTTCTACTACAGAAAGAACTGGTTTGTGTTTGTTAGGTCTTTCTATAGAGGGATCAGTATGCAGGAGTACAATTAAACTATCACAATTTTGTTTTGCTTCTTTAAATGCTTGCACATACCCTGGGTGGTATATATCAAATGCTCCTGCTATAACTCCTTTGATCATATTACCTACTGTCTTAAAGTTTTAGCTATTCTAAACTCAGGTGAAGTAAAAAATTCTGGTACTAACATCGAATGTGTAGCTCTAATTGGATTAATATCTAATCCACCTCTACGGGTATATAAACAAGCTACCATTAATTCTTCTGGTTCGAAAGCTTCTGTTAAATGTGCAAAGATCATTTCACATATCTCTTCATGAAAATGTGATACTGTTCTATGAGATACGATATACTTAGCTAAAGATTCAGGAGTAGGTACTTTTTTACCTTTAATGTTAATAAAAACATCACCCCAGTCTGGCTGGTTTGTCACTCTACAATTCGATCTTAATAAATTAGATCTATAGGTTTGGTTAAATCCGTCTCCATTTTGTGCCTCTAATTGAGATGCATCTGATTTAAAAGCTGTAAAATCTACTTTATCTAAATCAGTAACTTCAGCTAAATCTTTATATACAAATCCCAACGCTGGTACTTCCTTTGAAGACTGATAAAATGAAACTGTGGTATTAGTTTCTAGTAGTTCATCTAAATCTCTTTTTACTCTTGCTTCGATTCCTTTGATACAATCATTTGCATTATCCCCAATCTTAGTCATATTAAAAGAATTTAAATATAACTTAATAGATTTAGATTCAACGTGATTCTCACTATCGGAAGGGCATACAATTTTTAACATTCCGGCAACTGGTTGACCTTTAGAAGTTATCGCAGAAACTTCATAACAGTTCCATACATCTACTCCTACAAATTCTTTTCCGGTTAATCCATATCCTTCACGGTTTAGGTACCTTGGTATTTTAACTAATAATTCAGGATTGTATTGGTCTGAATATCCATCACCGCCAACTTTACCTAAATGTTTTCCTGCAATAGCTACTACTTCTTCGTAATTTTTTACTTGACTCATTTAATAAAATTTAATATTTGTTCAACTCTCTGCAATGGTGACCCTGTTACAGTTAGGTAGGGCTGTCTTACTCCTTCTATTAAGTATTGAAATTGTAAGTCAATATCTTTTCTCCATTTTTCGTTTATACTTCTAACTCCATCATCTACTGATTGGAATTCAATAGGAAAATAAACATAATGGGTATATTCATTTTTAACTCTATCCCAAGTATCCATAATATAGCTAAATGATTCAGTAGAGATATTAGGCATAAAAGAAGAGTATACGGCTAAATCCATATAACATCTATCTAATATAGAGTTATTACCATTCAGCAAAGCTTCCAAATGAAAACTACTGATAGCTAATTGAGTTTCTGATGTTCCTAATTCATTTATAGGAAAACCATACTTAGCTACACTACGGGTAGATTCGTTGATGAATTCGTATTTAGGTAATTTATTCTTAAGTAATTCGTAGACAGTAGTCTTACCCGTACTACTTGCTCCTACTAATGCGATTCTATTAATCATATAACCTTAATTATTTATTTAAATATAAGAAAACTATTACTTGTCTACAACTATTCCTTTAAGTAATTTAGTCCATAAATGTAAACTTCTATCTTTAAGAACATCAAATAAATCATCTAAGTTTTTTACATCCCAGGTAGAGAATCTTTCAAAGGAAAGTACTTTACCTTCGTCTACTCCGGCAGTAACTTTATGAATAACACATCCGGCAGTAGGGTAAATATCTTTTTTTATTCCCTCAAAGGTTCTAACTTGAGGATCTTTACCTTTAAGTTCTGGATAGTCTGTTATGAGACCTGGATGTCCATTTAACATTTTAAACTTTTCGCATAATTCAGCAGGCATTACTCTTAACCAACCGTGAAGAGTGATCACACATTCTTTAGGGTCGTATTCTGATAAAGCTAAATTATATTCCGTGACTGTGGGTTTATTTTTTACTGTTAAGTAACCTTTCTCTAAAATCCTAGAATCAATAGTCCTTAACTCGGCAGGTCTTTTGTTGGTTATAATAAGATCTGGCCATCTACCTAAAGCCTCTGATAAATCAGCAATCTCTGATCCTGTTTGACTAAAAAACGCTATCCACTTTTTCATTTTACAGTATTAAGTATATTTTCAGTTTGTATAGGGTAAGTATATTTACCGTCATCTATTATATGTTTACCTTTTTTATCTACTGAGAGTATTTTACCTCTTTCTGTTGAACCTGCAAACATAAAATCTACTACTTCTCCTACTTTATAACGTTTTCTTTTCGCTATTTGCAAACCATCTAAATTTATGAATATTATTAAGAATTAAATTAGTATCTTCTACTTCATAGTTAATTAGTTCAAATAATTTTTGAGATTCTTTTGACCACAGTCCATCAGTTCTGTATCCAATTCCTTTAATCCCGTGTACAACTGGATTTGAAGTATCTAAGGAATATATCCAAGGGTATTGAGAGTAAAATGAAAATTCTTGAGGTAGACCACATCCTAGTAGGTGATGAGGTTTATTCTCATTGATTATACCGTCTTTCATTAAGTCTCCTAAGAGTTTAACTCTTCCAAGCATCCAACTTACGTATTTGTTAGGATGTGGGACAGATTTAGTATAATACGAATAGTCAAAGGATATCGCTATCATATCAACATCAGCTATCTCATTCATAAAAATGTAACAAGCTTTTATCTCTTCATATGATTTCCCTTGAACTACTCCTATCTTCTTGCCTGGCAGGTCTTTGTATCTCATATTCCATTCAGCCATTTGATTCATAGTCTTTTTGACATTCTCTAAGGCATCTGGAACTATATACCAGGTAGGTCTTAATCTTTCAACCCATCCGGCAAACTTATCAGCATCAAAAGCTTCTTCTAATTCAAAGATAGAGTTATCTAATATAACTTCTCTACCTTTTCTTAAAGCTACTTTGAACTGCTCTAAATATTCTTCATCTTCTTCAAATAAATGTACTAAAGCATAATCATAATCGGTAACTTTTTGTACATCTGTAAATATGCTTTTAGGGCTTTCGTGTGCTATCTTAATCATCTAATTCTTCTACTGAGTTATTAATATCTTTAAAAGCATCATTCATCATCTTCATCGCTTCGTCTAACTTAGCTTGGTAGGCTTGTAAATTACTAGCTTGTTCAATAGCTGCTATTGCTATAGAGAGAGGTACCATTTCCATTTTATGACTCTCTACATAAACTTTATGTTCGTCTAAATTAATTGCCATACTAAATAACTGTTTCTACTTTTTTACAATTTGCTAATTCATCTGTAGTGAAAAATTGAGTTAAGTCGGGTCTAAAATAATCTACAGACTTCATTACTTTTCTATCTCTAGATCTGTAGACAATATACCGTCCTTCCGCAACCTTCTCATAATGGCAGGCCTCACCTTGTTCCTCACTTCTTTGGCTGACGGTAAGTATGGCTTCTGTTTCAGTTTTACAAGCTTTTGACATATTACTTGCTTGTACTTCTTGATATGCGGGCCATATCTTATCTTTAAGACCATGTAACATAGTACCGTTCCCAAGGGAAACATAAGCAATATCGCAAAGAGCGTCCAAAATTTCCACGATATCTCCGTTTTCGCAAGCTTCTCTATACTCTTCGAGTTCTTCGAGGATAAAGTCGTAAACAAATTGCCACTCCTTTTTTTCGGGTATAGTTGGTTCATAATTATTTGGTTTACCGAATGTTGAATTAAATATCTCTACTTCGTCTATGAAGGGTACTGAAGGGGTAGAAGGAATTTGGTAGTTCTCTTCGTCAAATAATGATAATTGCATAACTTTTATTTTACTTTATTATAATATATGAAAAAGGTCCCGAAGGACCAAATTCTAAATTACTTTTATTATTCTTGATTCGGTAAGACTTATAATTTTAAAGTCTGTTTCTCCTAAATCTTCTAACATTTTATATGTTTTAGATTCTGCCTCTGTTCCGGACATAGCGTCTACTAAGTAGACCTCTCTACTTTTTGAATTCTACCTCTATCGTTTTCTCTTTCAAACTGGGTAGTTACTTGCCAATAATTTGTCATAATTTATTCTCTTTTATAATCATCTTCGTACCTTACTATGTCGTCTTCACCAAAGTAAGTTCCTGTTTGTACTTCAACAAACCTAACTGGTTTATCTGTTTTATTCCAAGCTCTATGTTTTGAACCTAAAGGTATAGAAATAGATTCTCCTACTTGAACTGTGTACTCTTTTTCGTCAAGTATAACGGTTAATTCCCCGTATATAACAGTCCACTGTTCTTGTCTTTTAGTGTGTGATTGGTAAGACAGTCTACTTCTAGGTTCTACTTCTATTACTTTGACTTTTGCTTCTGATGTCTCATGTAGTATTTCATATGCACCCCATGGTCTGTATTCTAACATCTAGTGGATAATTCTATATTCTTATAAAACTCTGCTTTAGCTGAATCTTCATGTAAAAATGCTCCAGTTAACTTTGCTGTCTGCATTGCAGCACCTTGGTGTTTAACTCCTCTACAAGATACACAAGCATGAGTTGCATTTATCATTACTGCTACTCCTTGGTTTCCTTCACAGATTTTATCTACTGCATTATGGATTGCAACTGTTAATTGCTCTTGAATAGCTCCTCTTCTACCAAATTGTTCTACAATTCTATTAAGCTTAGATAAACCAACTACTTTACCGGTTTCAGAAGCAATGTATGCAATACTTACTTCACCTTTAATTTGCTGGTGGTGATGAGAACACATAGATGTTACCGGGATTCTACTCTCTTGTACGATACCATCATATCCATCTGAAGGGAATGCTGTAACTCTATCTAAAGGTGAGTACCTCCCTGCCCATAGATCGTTTACGTATGCTTTAGCTACTCTATTTGGAGTATCAGCCGAGTTAGGATCTGATTTATAATCTACTCCTAATGCTGTTAAGAAATCTCCGAATGCTTTTGCTGCTTCAACAATAATAGTACTCTTTTCTACTTCGGTTAATCTAGCTTCAAGACCATCCTTTTTCTGCTTTTCAGCTAATTGAGTAGAGATACCATTTGCGAAACCTGCTTGAACCAATTCGGTTCCTTTAATAAATTTTTTAGCCATCTATAACTGTTTTTGTATACTTAAATATAAGAATTATCTTTCTATTTTACAAGATAATCTTGAATTGTTTCTGAATCTTTTTTCTCCCAAGGGTATACTATCCACCCGTAATTCGAGTCAATTTCTTTACCGTAGAAATCTGGTTTAAAGCTTGATATATCTTTATATTGTAGAGCAGCATACTTAGGTACGGGGAACTCTTTTTTCAATTCCTCAAATGTCTTCCCTGAATCTGCTATATCGTCTATGATGAGAAGATTAGGGTAGTGGTTACTAGGACGTTCCATATAAGGAGTATCAAATCTATGTGAGTATAGAATTGCAAGTAATGTACCTCCTCTTGGTACTCCTGTAACGTATTTGATTTCTCCTTTTGTCTGCTCGTGGATCTTGTCTAATAAGGTATAGACTTCATCCCAACTTATAAAAACCTTTTTTGTCATATTACTGTTTATAATCTATCCAATCTGTTCCTTTTGTATCTTTGTTAGGGAATTTAAAAGTAACCTTTCTTCCGTCAAACTCAATAACTTTAATAAAGCCAGATGGTACTGTAGCTCCGGTTGGTAGCTTTTGTAAAGTACCTTCAAATAAGACAGTAATTTTAACTTTAACTTCATAAAAATTAGCTAAATCTCTTTCAAAAGATTCTAATTGATTCCACTGTCCTCTGTTCAGTCCTTGATGCTGTAAAGCTGAGTTAAGGTAAGAGAATGTTTTTTTAAGAGTTTCTTTATCGCAAGAAAATGCTGCTGCAGGAGCTAAATGACCTTTATCCCAAATATTATCTGAATAATCATCATTGTCTGAGGTATGAATTTTATCATCTGTATAAAAGTCCATTCCTGTTCTTGATGCCTGTCCATTTGGACATTTTACTGTGTAGGTAACTTGTAAGGGTTGTTCATATACTTCTGAGTATATTCCTTCATATAGGTTATCTACTTTAAATACTACTTTTTCTCTATTTTGAGCGTTTACCCCTAAGTTAAAAATTAGTATAACTAATAAGTTAAATCTAAAGAACTGTTTTGCCATGTAAATTTATTTAATTTTCTATTAGTGAATTCATCTGCGAATTCGATTGTTTGAAAAGGTTGTAATAAAGTTTTACAGAATTCTATTAATTCTGTTAAATCTATATTTTCGTCTTCAAGTCCTTCAGGAGAGTCGTAAATTAAGTTAACAAATGGAAATGTACCGGCTTTGTAATCATATACCGGTTTACCATCTACTGTAACTTTAAATTTTAACCTACCTTTACTCTTATTAGTAATTATATCTTCTAGTGTCATTATTCTGAAAAGTATTTGTTTAGAATATCTAGCTGATCTTCGTATTTAGCTATTTCTTCTAATTCTATTTCGATAGCTTCAATTATATCTGAATGTTCTCCGATTCCTGCTGGATTATGAAGGTATACTTCAATATTTGCTACGTGTTTTGCAATATGTCCTTTAGCATGACTCTTTGCTGCTTTTAATAGTGTTTTTCTCATTGTATTGCTCCCATTACTCGTTTCATAAATGCATTTAATGCTTCTTTTTGGGTCTTTCCCTCTTGAACCATTTTATCGACTTCTACGACGCCATATAGATTTGAAACTATCTCACCTAATACGTCTAGTTCTTCATCTTTAATACCCCTAGCTTCAAACATGTGTTCTAGAAGTTGTATAGCTTCATGTATGTAGTCTATATCATACTCTTCTGAGAATTTAACTGCGTGTTTAATTAAAGGTAATCTCATTAATCTAGCTTTTAGATAAATAGTCTGCTACTCCATCTCTAGTAGCATTCATAGTATCTTTTTTATTAAACTTCTCTTTGATCTTCGAACGCAATAATGTGTGGTCTCCAAGTCATTCTATATCCATTATCTCTTACCCAGTCAAATAGTATCGGATAGGATTTAAATAGAGCTTCTCTAGAATCTCCAGCTGGCATGAACCAAACTTTTTCTTGAGGAACATTTAATGACTCAATACATTCCATTATTTCTGCTAATGCACCTTCATCTTTTCCATCCCATACAGGTTTCAAATGGTAATCTGAATGGTAAGAAATAGATTTAGAAATAGCAGAGTAATTAAGTCTAAGTTTATTATGTTTCTTAATCATTTTCTCATCTGTGATAGCACCTTGTGGAGTTTCTACACCAAGTCTTGGGACAGAATTAGAAAACTTAGGACTAATAGATAACAAATTAATAGGATAGTCTGTGGCGAGGAAATGACTTCCTTCAGTTTCGATAGTAATAAATATATTATTTTCATGAGCAAAATGTGTCAATTCGTTAACTAACTTACCGTGCATTGTTGGTGAACCTCCAGTTAACATCATTTCTTTTATATGAGGATTCTTTTTATACATATCAATAATGTCATTGAAATTGTATTGTCCTTTTTCCGGATGTATTGATGTATACCATGAATCACACCAACCACCTTCTCCGAAATAACATCTGTGTGTACATCCTGTAGTTCTAATTACTACTGTTGGATACCCTGCTCTACTACCTTCTGATTGAACAGCTGTATATATTTCAACTACTGGTAGATTCTTATTATAATCTTCTATTCTTCCTAAACTCATATTATTTACATGTACAATTAGTTCCACATCCTTGTTCTGGAGTATAAATGGCTGAGTTTTTATTATGTTCTCTAAATTCCACTTTTACTATACTTACTCGTCCTTCAGTCTCTGTTTCTATGAAGGAGTTTACTTTATCATATATAAACTTAGCAAATTGTTCTGCACCTGTAGCAGGTATAATTCTAACCTGTGCTACACCAGCACTATCCATTTTTAAGAAAGAATCTTTAAAAGGATCGTCTTCAGCTACTAAGAAAGTATGATCGAACATATAGTCCATCCATTCTTTAGGTGACTTTCCGTCAATTTTACCTTTAGCTCTCTTCATTCCACCGAAATCCCAGACCCAATTTCTTTCGTCTAATTCTCCTTCAAACCATAATTTGAAAGAGACTCCATAACCGTGTAATTTTTGGCAGTGTGTACCCTCTGCCTTCCATTGACGAAATACTGCACTAAATCCGTCAAATACTTTTGTTGATTGAAATTTTCCCATAACTTAATTTAAACTAATTCTTCGTAAATACCAACTATTTCTGCTGCTAATAGACCAAAAAATCCGAGTTCGTAGAACCCTATCAAACCAACAAAGCATGATAGTATACGAATACCGGACTTAATAAATGAAATAATTTGATGTAACCTTGGATTAGGTATATCTTTTAGTTTCTGTACTGTCTGCCTTTGATCGACTTCAAATAGCTCTCTTTCGAGTTCTTCTTTTTTAACCATTTACGTGTTTTTAAAGTGGTGCTACGACACTGTTATCGTTTAATAAATATAGTACTTTTACTCTCTATAGCCAACTATTTCTACAATAATTTCAGTTTTATTTAAATACAGATTATAAGAGGAGTATCTATTATCCATCTTACAAATTTTATTAAAACTAAATACTTCTATTTCTTCCTCTTTATACCAAGCGGTAATAGAATTTGGTTGGTAATCTATACCAATATCTATAAGCTTATTTTCTAGATAAAGCTTTTTTACTTTAGGTTCTAAGTTGTAAACTGGTATATGTATAGTCATTTGTTAATTAAATATATAAATTCCGTATCCTATTAGTAGATTAAGATTTACAACAACTAGATTCCATTGTTTGGCTATCCAAACTTGTGGTAATGAAAGTATAGCTCCTACTAAATAAGTGTAAGCACCTATACCGTAAGGAAGTAAATAAGGTGACATCATAATAAAAGCTGTTCCCATATAACCTAATCTATTACCTAATCGCTCAATAGGACTTAGTCTACGTTCTGCGACCATCATTCGAAGAATAGAATTCCACCAAGTACGTTCACAAGCCTTACAGGTTTTTTTTCTTTTACCGTCTTTTTTTAGCTTAAACCTGAAATCTGGTTTTTTATGTTCGCATACATTGCATTTTTTCATAATTTTTAATTTGATAATGGTGCTTTAATTGTTGGGTGACAGTGGTAATGTAAAATTTCATAATCAAACTCACCTTCAAGTATGTCTATATTACCTAATTTTAATTTCGGTAAATGAGGTTTAGGTTCCCTGCTTAACTGCTCTTTAGCTTGTTCTATATGGTTTAGGTATAAATGTGTATCTCCTAAATTACCAATTAATTCATCCGGTATCATGTTTACTTCCTTTGCAATGATTTCCAATAACAATCCATAAGATGCAATGTTAAATGGTAATCCTAAGAATGTGTCTACACTTCGTTGATTCCACATTAAAGAGATTGCTCTTCTCGGTATACCTTCTATATCCATGTGTTCATGAAAATAATCACTCGATCTATTCAGGGGATCTGAGTTACCATTATAATAGTCAATCCTTTCATCTAAATTTAACTCTCTTGTATAAACTTGAAATCCATAATGACATGGAGGAAGAACCATATTATCCAATTCACCCACATTCCAAGCACTAACCATTAATCTACGAGAATCAGGATTGTTTTTCAAATCGTTGATTAGGTTTTGGATTTGGTCTACATTTGTAGTTAACCAATCTTCTTGATAGTCCCAATTCGTATCGATTGATTTCCAACTTCTCCACTGCTTACCGTAGATAGGACCTAACTCACCCCACTTCTTAGCAAACTTATCATCGTTCTTTATCTTATCAATAAAATCAGTCATTGATAAAATCTTTTCAGGTTCATTACCAATCATTAATAGTAGGTAATTTTTATACGCATCACCATTCCAAATGTTACATCCATTGTCAACCAAATACTTAATATTTGTATCTCCTTTTAAAAACCATAACAACTCAGTTACCATAGTCTTAAATGCCATTTTTTTAGTAGTTAGAGCAGGAAATCCATCTGACATATTATGTCTTATTTGTCTACCAAATACTGAAAGTGTTCCAGTTCCTGTTCTGTCTTGTTTTTCTACTCCATTATCTAAAATATCTTGTAGAAGTGACTTATACTGTAAATCTAATTTATTCATACTACCTTTTAATTTTGATCTTTTTTACAATTTACTGTGGATACTTCATTACCTTAAAATCCTACTTTTTTCATGTCCTACAATTACTTTTGGGTTAATATGAATATTATATCCTTTTTCTCTTATATTTTTACAGAAACCTACATCTTCTGATGTAAATTCTCTAACTCCATTTCCAAAATCTTCCCATTCTGGTCTGAACCAAGGGTATTCTAAAGATTCAAATACTCCTTTTTTAAATAGAATCCAGCCAAAACCTGTATAATCTACTTTAAAAGGTTCTGAAAGATCTTTGATACTTTCTTTAGTTAAGAATTTAAAGCTACCATTTTCTCTATAGTAATCCATATCCCAATCTTTAACCGTAGCATAATGTATGTTATCAGCCGTTTTGTAAAGGCCTGAAGCTATATCAACTTGCATGTTTAAGAGGTGAATAAAATCTTTAGGTTCAAACACCATATCAGAATCTATCCACATAAGGTAATCGTAATCTACCTCTCCATTAAATGGTTTTTGGTTAAGCCCTCTGGTTGCTACTCCTCCTAAACACTTATTCCTAACGTAATACACAACTGAGTCATATTGATTAGAAATAATTGGTAAGATATTACTATTTAAACACCAGTTATTTAGCTGAGTCCAACTTTTAAGAAAGTTATTAGTAAAAACTCTACCTGGTAAACAAAATACTACTTTAAGTCTATAATCTACTGAATCTATTTTTCTTCTTTTCTTTCGTGTTCGTACCAACTTGTAAAGTAATTAAATTAAAACTATGTAGCCCGTAGGAGAATCGAACTCCTATTTCACCCGTGAAAGGGGCGTGTCCTAACCGTTAGACGAACGGGCCAAAAGCCAGGCGACCAGGAAAAGCCTAATCCTTAGAGACGTGAAGTCTACTATATCCTAATGGGACCTGGTATTAATTTAAGCTGCGTGATCGGCTAATACCTTTTCAACTGCAGCTTTAGCTACTTCCCAGCTTACTTCACCAGTCTCATCTTCATATTGAACCGGGTCTTTACGGCCAAGTTTAATAAACGCTTCAATACGTTCTACTGAAGATGCTGATTTATAATCTGAGTTACCTGATGGGTAAGGTTTATATGATGTGTTAGTTCTTTTATAAACCTCATCAAAGTGTAATCCTAATTCATCACACAATACTTCACCATCTTGTAAAATAGTAAATTTATCTCCTTCTAAATAAGGTGTAAAATAACCTACTCTTTCAGCATCCCAATTCCCCATTCTAAAAGCTGCATCGTCTGCATCTCTAAATTCTTGTCTGCAGTCAGGATAAACCGCATGATCACCAGCATGAATACCTAAAGCAATATCACAAGTTTCTTCTGTTTTATTTGCTATAGATAAAGCAACAGCTTGAGTAATAGAAGCAAACATCTTGTTTCTGTTAGGAACAACTGTTTCTTTCATATTATCTTGCTCATAATGTCCTTCTGGTACATCATCTCCACCATCAACTAATGCTGAGTCTAATAGATCTACTAGTCCATTTAATTGTATTTGACGATATTGAAGTTTATTAGCTATTCCTATGTCATTTTGACATAAGTAATCAACTAACGATTGAGCTCTTTCAAGTTCAACTCTATGTTTTTGCCCATAATCAAATGAGATACCTGTTACAGTATCGTATTCTGATAATGCTCTTAATAATAATGTTGAGGAATCCATCCCTCCTGATAAGGATACTACTACATGCTTTGCCATGATTTATTTATTTAATTTTTGCCAGGTATTTCGCGTATAGGCTAACGCTTGTTTAATTGTACATTTTATATATGATCCAACATATGAAAAAATAGTAGAAAATCCAACCCCTCCTAATAAAAGAGACCATAAATTAGGGTGCCAATGTTCTCCACAAAAGCCAAAAGCATGTCTAATAGCCTCTACCATATTTTAAAGTTTTATAGGAGTTAATGATTTCATACTATTATTAATTTTCTCCCAAGCTTTAACATAATCCTGTACAGAGCTATAATGTTTATTATTTGAACTATTTAAAAGTTCACTTGCTACTCTTTTTAAAGCAAAATTAAAAGTAGCTGGGTAAGAAATTGTTTTGATATATTCGGTATTATTTTCTCCTTTTACCACTCTTTCATATACTGTATAACCTCCTGATTGAGATTTAGAGATAAAAAAAGGTTCCATAACTGGGTCTTGAATAACTGTATCCGCTGCTGGGATAGAATCTGGTTTACGTAACATTTATATTTATTTTATGATAAAATTAATTCTTCTAACTCTTCAGCAGTTAACCTTCCGCTTTTTTCAATACTACTTCCATCCTCTTTAATTAAAACAGTATGAGGAATAGATTTTATTTTATACTGTGCTGCTAATCCGGTAGTATCTTTTTCTATATCTATATTTAACACTTCCATTTGATCTATAAACTTAGGGGTTATCTTATCCCAAGTTTTACCGTATACTTTACATGGACCACACCAAGTGGCATAAAATTTAATTAACTTCTTCATTATCTTCTATTTTTATTATATGTATCTGCTTTTGAAAAATTTCTACGTGAAGGGGTTTTTGTATTGGTAGGAGAATTTTGCTTTCTAACTTCTAACCATTCCATTAATTGTACATACCTTTGTTTAACTGTTGCCATATATCTATAGTTTTATATTCTATATAATATAAGAACTTTTTACTTATTAAGCAAACTTTTTAATGTAAAAATTAAAAATTAAATCTTGACCCTATCGTAAAATTAATAAGTAAAGGAAAATTCGGTGCTGTACTGGTTACAGCATTAAAGCCGGTGTTTATAACAAATCTTTTTGTAAGATTAAAGGTACCGGAGAGTCCACCAATAAACATAAGGTCTGAGTTCCAATTAGTAGAATTTCCTGTAATACTGTAAGATATAAGTGGTGAAGAAATAGCTAGCATTGGTGCTATAGTTAATCTTTCATTAAATGGCATTATAAAAGGTTTAGTGTAGAACCCGGTAATAGAACCTCCTGCTAATATCTCATCGTAAAATATTTGTGAATCTCTAACGTCCAATTCAAGTGAGGTAATAGTAGTACCTAAAGCTACTCCTGTGGCAGAACCTTTCTTTCCAAGGAATATAACACTATGATTCATCATTCCCATAACAGTGGTAAACATCTTAGCTCCACCAATTGAAGCTGAATATACTCTTGAAGGTCTTCCTTTTTTGTTGATATGTACCTGAGTAAAGTTGGCGTTAAACATGAACTGTTTCAAATTAGACCAGATCATAGTATTTATACCGTATGTTTTATCTCCCATTAGAGAACTCCTAGAAATACCGAAAGTAGAAGCATAACTATAAGAACCGTCTGGTCCTTGCATCATAGCTACATTTGCGGTAACTATTGGAGGTGGAAGATCTTTTTTTTCTTTTTTCTTTTTTTCTTCTTCTTTCTCTTTTTCTTCTTCTTCTTTGTCCTTTTCTTCTTTTTCTTCTTTCTTTTCTTCTTTCTTTTCTTCTTTCTTTTCTTCTTTAGACTCTTCTTTTACTTCTTCTTTTTCAGATTTTGTCTCTTCAGATTTAGTTTCCTCAGTTTTTGTTTCTTCTGTTTTTGTTTCTCCCTCAGTTCCTCCACCAGTCTCAGATTCCCCTTCAGAGCTTCCACCACTACCATTAGACGTATTTCCTTCACTTCCATTTGAAGAACCGCTATCCGTAGATGAAGAACCATTAGAAGAATTCGTTGAACCAGATGTTGATGAATTGCCGGCAGTATTTGATGTAGATGAACCATTTATTCCTCCTGTTGTATTTGTTGGCGGTGCTGCTTGTGATGCAGCGGCAGCAGCCGAGGCGGCAGCCTGTGATGCTTGTTGAGTTGTTTGTTGAGTTTGTGCTTGTGTGGCTACTGCATTAGTAGTAGCTGTAGAACATGGGTTAAGTGATGACCACCATAAATAGGTCTCTTCTAACCATACCCTAAATGCACCAGATTGTACATCTGCTGCTGTAAATGTTTTAGATTTATTATAGAATACAACCGTAGTACTTCCATTCATAGGTATAGAAAATACCGAAACTTCTCCGGTACATCTATCTACATATGTTTGAATTAGCGATTGAGAATATAAGTTACTAAATCCTACTAAAAATAGTATGGTTAGTAGCTTTTTCATTAGTGATCAAAAACTTTCTTTTGTCTTAATCTCTTAACGATTTTATATACTGCTGTATTTAAAGCCTTTTTAGTTGCTGTACCAATAGAGGATTGATTAAATGCTACATCTTCTAAGTTCTCATCATTTATAAGAGTCATCTCTCTAGTAGTAGTAGCTTTCCCTAAACCTGAACCTGTCATATATATTCCTGTCTGTGTATCTACAAGTCTAACTTGCAGTCCTAATCTAGTAACCAGTTTATTTTTAACTCCATCTTTTAGGTTTACAGTTTCATCCTCTGAGATTGAAAAATCATATATTTCTATGTAACCAAAGTATTTAGCTCCTACTATATTACCTTTAAGTTCATATTTTTCAGATAATAATCCTTTTGCTGAAGCTTTATATTGAGTTACCATTCTGTTTTTGATTTCGTCTCTAGTTTCAACAAATTCAAATCTAAATGTTTCTTCCATAAAAGCTACAGTAATGTTTGCAACTCCTAATCCTACTCTATAATCTCCTAGTTCAGGATACTGAGCTATAACATCAGGTCCTATTCCAATAGATAAAATAGCTACGGGAACTGGTTCTCCCATATATTCTGGTATGGTATATACTGATGCGGCTCTTTCAAAGCCTGCTGTATAGTCTTCTGTTACTGTTTTTCCAAGTGTTTGACCTATAGTTGACATTGTAACCATAAATCCTACTATAAATAATATAAGTCTCATATTATCCTAAAGTGTCAAATATCCCATAAGTTGTATTATTAAATTGGGATGGGTTTGTAAATAATTCAAATAAAATTTTACCAAAACCGGTTACTGCCAATGCAGTTAATCCGTAAATTAATATAACCATTAACTTGTCGACAAAAGTTTCTGCTTCCGTCCAAATTTCTACTAACTTATTCATAATCTTAATTTTAATAACTACCAATCGAAACCTTCATCTTTTCTTTTTTCGGTTTCAGTCTTTTTTGGTGGTATAGGTTTAACGTAAACTTTTTTTACTACTGTTTTTTCTTTCTGTTCTTTTTCTTCAGGTAAATTAATTGTAATATTCTGAGGTTGTATTGGTTGCTGTATAACCTGCTCTACCGGCGCTGCTTCTTCAGTACCGAATAAAGCCTCAAACTGTGTTGTTACTATACCTGCTCCTGCAGTAATTACTAAGCTTAAACCTGCTAAAATTTGTTTTTTGAATTCACTAAAGAATCCCTGTTCTTTTTCTTCACTCATCTCTTTAAATTTTTATTCTGGGCATCCATTATTTGATTTAGGTCCAGCAAGTGTCGGACATTCATCGTTTATATATTTAATTCCGTCACCATCAGTATCACTATTATTTAATAGTAACTCTAATGAATAATGCATTTCTTCTACATCAGCAATCATATCTAGAAACTGTTGTTTAGTAGCTAATTCTTCAGCTGTTACAGTCATTTGCTGTACTTGTGTAGTTAAGCTATTAATTACTACTACCATTTCAGCTAATCTGATGTTTATTGCTGTTATTTTTTCTTGTGTTACAGTTACATCCTCTACTACTTTTAGTACATCTATTTCTAGTTGGTTTACTTGAGATGTAAGGGTATTAAGTTTCTCCGATACGTCTGTAAATAGAGTTTGTGTAGAAGTAGTTAGATCTTCTAGACTTTGATTTAAAGATGTAAAACCTCTTTCCATAGACGGGTTAGTACATGATGCAGTTAACATAATAAGTAGTAACGTTGATAATTTTCTCATAATTTAATTTTTAATTGCGAATACTTCACTTCCAATAATAGTACCGTTTTCCTTTTCTAACGTAATTGTATAGGAAGATTTAGGTAGTGCTGAAGTGTATGTTTTAAGAAGGTTATCTCCTTTATTAGTTTTAAGTTTTTCCTGTGATACTAGTTTACCTGAAATATCTTTTATTTTAAGTCTATACGTTCCGGCTTCGGTAAGTTTCACATTCATTTGAACTTCTTTAGTAACTATGTACTTTTCTAATCTCAATCCTTCAGCTCTCTGTATTTCTAAAGCTTCTGGTATAAATGTAGAATACTCGTAATCTTCAAATGTATCTCTCGAACATCCAACTACCATTGCTATAAGTAATAATAATATTAGTACTTTTTTCATCTTATCTTAAATTTAAATTAATCTTTGTTCCATCTGTTTTAACCGCATCTGTCACTCTAAATGAGATTAAACCAGATGTATTTTGAATTGAAACTTTTGGAGTAAAAACTAATTTAAACGGAACACCTTTTTTAATTGTTGATTCCTCTATATTGATTGCACCGAAATTTATTCTTCCATTATCAAACTGTTTTGCAAAGTTAGTTAAATCGTTTCCTGTATCAAATGTAATATCATCAAAAGTAAGGATAGATTTATCGTAATTAATATTAAATTGCATTCCTGCTAAATCATCTTGCTGTAGGTTTACCTCTAATATTACCTTACCATCAATTAGTTGAGAAGTAATGTCTAAATCTCTATCTTCTTGTGCTCCTGCTTTTAAAATGTTAAAGTTACCTCTAGCAGCGTAAGTAGTTTCTGAATTTAATGGCGGTGTAGTAGAATGTGATAAATCTACATCTCCCATTAATCCATGAGCAATTTTAAATTCTACTGGCTGGTCGTCCGTTAAGGTAATACTTCTAGCAGCTATCCACTCTTCTTCGGAATTGATATCCGTTCCAAAAGAATCGAAGAATCCTGACCAGTTAAACGCTCCATTGTTAAAAGATGAAATAGGATAAAACTCTTGTCCATCTACTGGTTGTTGTACTCCTGCAGAATTATCTAAAATTCCTGCTATGTGCGATAATAGTACGTAACTATCATCAAGATCTACAGGGTCATTTGGACCTGACTGTTTAACGTTAGCAAAATGTTTTTGAATATTATATTGAAAAACGTTACCTGAACCGTCAGGGTTAGTTCCTATAGCTTGTTTGAAAGCTAATATTACGTCACTAACAGTCACTACGTCGTCTAACCATTGCGGTCTTGTATAAGAGTCAGTATCCGGGTTATACTCTTCTTCCACAAAAACATGAAAAGAGTATTTTATATCTTGCTGTAAAACTGTAGTTGTAAATACTCCGTTAACATCTAGGTCTCCTCCAGTTACATATTCATATGTTCCGTCTTCAAGTATTTTGTCTATGACGATATCGTATGTTTCTTTATCTAAGAACTGAGGTATATCTAATCTAAAAGTTACTTGTCCTGCAGGGATAGTAGGTTCAGATACTTCCTCTAAAGATAAAGAAAGTGGAGATGCAAATACAGAATATGCTGCAGTATTGTTAGTATTGTCTTTTAAGTAAGCCCAGTTTAAAGTAATTACATCGGTATAATCAGTAAACTGTGTTCCTGCTACATCTCTTACTATATACTTTACTTCTATTATTGTTCTATCACCATTACCCGTATTTCCTATAATTTCTCCGGAATCCTGTACTGTCACTCTATTTATCCCCCAACTTGTATTAGAATCATATCTTAATCCGCTATAATATTGTGCTGATAAATCATCCTGTGCTGGATCTCCATCCTCTGGATTACCTGGTAGATAGGTGTAATTTAACCAAGAGTTAAATTGTCTACTTGCATTTGTATTATCATCAAGAAAAAATTCATGAGATACAAGTTGCAATAGATCTTTGTTATACTTCCAGTCGAATTGTACTGTTGTTGGGTTAGGATCAGTTTGATCATCTATCCTATCTTCCCACTGTAAGTGTAGAGTAATTGTATCTCCTACAGTTAAGTTAGAAATATCTTCTTTTATTCTCTGTTGTATGTATGCTTCTTGTCCTGTTGCGACAACAGTAATAAATAAAATTAACGCTAATGTTAGTACTTTTTTCATTCTATAGTTTAAGTTTTTCAATTAATTCTTCACAAACCTTTTTTAAAGCTGTTGAAACATTTGTTTGAGAAAACTTACCTCCTTTATCTATGATTAGGGTAGCTGTTGATATAGATTTAGCTATACCTTTAGCAACAACGGATTTTTTCTTTTTACCATTCTTTCTAATATGTGCTTTTGCAATTATTTGAGTAGCGTCTGTATTTTTGGAATAAACAGCAAGTTGTACGTTAGTCTTTTTAACGTCAAAATATAGTAATTCTACGTGAAGTGAAATATCTGCATTAGAAGATAGATCGTACCCTTTATCCTGAATTATTTCTTCAAGAATATTCTGAACACCGAATGCCATATCTCTGTTACCGGCAAATGGTCCAAGTTTAATGTTATTCTCTACCTCTCCTATTTGTATAACGTCTTGACTAAAAACGTTTGTGTTAATAAGGAGAATAAGGGACATAAAAAAAAGTCTCATAATCTTCGTATAATTGTTTAAGTAACAATTTAAAAGTAACTATTTAGAGTAACGGTTACTGTAACGATTGATTATGAAACTTATTTAATATAAATAGCCGGAAATACTCAAACTAACTCAGAAATCCAATTATATGTTTTTGTTAATCCTATACTAACAGGGTTGGTATAGTTAGTACCTACATTATTTAAAAATAAAGTATTTACTGAGTTTCTACCTCTAACTCCTAATGGACCGTCTATATGTTTTTTTATAATATTCTTACCGGCAATCTTAGCTATATAATCCACTAGTTGATTTACTGTAATCATTTCTTCTGAACCTATATTCACAGGTTCTTTATACTCCGAGTCCATTAACATTCTGACAGCATCTAAACAGTCATCAATATATAAAAAAGATCTTGTCTGTTGACCATCCCCCCAAACTTCTATTTCGTCTCCATCTTTAGCTAAAGCAATTTTTCTACAAATTGCTGCAGGAACTTTTTCTCTACCTCCTTGATATGTACTTTCTATACCAAAAATATTATGAAATCTGGCAATTCTAGTATCTAGAGAATAATTTCTATTAAAAGCCATAAATAGTCTTTCACTAAATAGCTTTTCCCATCCGTACTCTGAATCTGGATTTGCAGGATATGCAGATGATTCTTCACAGTTTGGATTATTAGGGTCTAATTGGTTATGTTCTGGGTAAATACAAGCAGATGAGGAGTAAAATATCTTTTTAACTTTGGCAAGAGTAGCATAATGAGCTACATTGAGATTAACCAGTGCTGAGTTATGCATTACATTAGCATCATTTTCACCGGTAAATATGTAACCTGCTCCACCCATATCTGCAGCTAATTGATAAACTTCATCAAAGCTCTGATCAAATACTTCACTTACTAGGTTAGGATCTCTTAAATCTCCTTGAATAAAATCGTCAGCTTGTGTTAAAGAAAATTCAGGGTATTTGAGATCTACTCCCCTTACCCAAAAACCTTCTTGCTTTAATTTTTTTACTAAATGTGAACCGATAAATCCTCCAGCTCCTAATACTAATGCAGTCTTCATTACCAGTAATATATTATGTTAGCACCTGTTTGTGGTATTTCTACTTTTTCTTGAGCGTTAACTAGTTCCTTGAATTCTTGGGGAGTATAAGAAGAAACATTAAACAAGTGGCTAATGTTATTATAGGTAATATACCCGTTAGTAGCGTTTTTAATAATTTGCTGAATATAGACTTTTTGTACAAACTTAGAACATTCAGAAATAGCGTAATTACTAATAACTAGATCACTATTGATAGGTTCATGTAAATCTTCTAATTCCTTAAATTCCACATTTTGTACATTATGTCTACCCAAATAAGTTTTCGCTAAATCTAAAACTTCGGGTAAGTCAATTATGGTATATTTTAAATCACCATATAATTTATTCAATGTCAGACACTGTCCTCCATATCCTCCTCCTATCTCTACTACAGTTTTACCTGATAAATCTCCGAACATCTCTTTTAATTCTAATCCTACTTTAAAATACCTGAGTGTTGTAGGAGAGATAGAATTAAAAGGTTCTTGGTATGATTCAAGTTTAGTTCCTCCAAAAATATCATTTGCTCTAATAGAATCTAAGTAACTCTGAGTATATTCTGGGCTATTCACTATATAGTTAATGTATTCTTGACCTTGCTGGTAAGAGACGTGTTCTAGAATAGGGGTGAAATCCCCATGAGTTTTAAAACTGTTGAAAGCTTGTTCATCAATAGCTGCTTGTTTACAGATATTTTTATAACTCTCGTAGTCTGAAATGCTTGTTTTCATTTTTATATTTTATTTTTATATTTTAATCATTTCTGGATAATATAAATCATCTAATATGAAGTGAAAGTAATATGTGCCAAACCAATTATTAGGGGCAATAACTTTTTTATTGGGGTTAGTATTTAACCAAGATCCCCACCAGCTAAAAGAGCTATTAGCTATTATATTATGATCTGCTAATGTCATAATACATAAGTCGACAAAAGTATCATTAGGTGAATAGTGAATATATTTAGCTTTTATATTATCCTGACACCATTTAATATCATCTGAGCATACTATAAATACGGTTTCATCTTGATTAAAGTGCTGTATAGCTCTATTGTAATAATCTATACTGCAGAGTGGGTGGTGATTAGGTAGATTTACATAATCTGTTCTTCTTATGTGAATTGTCACAACCTGTTTACCCTGTCTAATATTATCTATATACTGTAAAGCTTTTGTTTGTATTTCATTTTTAAAAGTAAATTGATCTCCTACTAAGTCTTGGCAATGTTCAAAATACTTATAACTTTGAAAATACCCTTCCAGATTAGTAGAGTCTTCTATTTTATTAAATAAGCGCCTATCGTAATGAAAAAACTCTTCTTTATAGGTATTATTGTACCTTATATCGTTAGTATTATAAAAATGCGGTTTATCTATTTTAAAATATTTAACAAGCTCTAAAGAAGAAGATAAATTTTCATTTAATACTATATCATACCCTTTTTTTGCAGTAACCCCTAAAAGTGTAGCATATTGAAACATTTGGTTACCTAGCCTACCGTTAATCCCTAATTTTTCATATGTTATCATACTGAGTTCTAATTTTAATGCATTGTTCTTCTGTGAACCATTTATCTATAGCATGAGCTCCTAAGGAACCTAATTGGAATACTGATTCTACTGAGAATTTTTTAGCTTCTTTTAAAGGAGCAAGAGTACCGTATCCTTTATCTACCATCATTCTTGTAAAAAATAGATCTTCTCCCATATCTCTACCCCAAGTATTCTCTGATAATATATTATACATAACTTTAGGGTTCCGGATAGAAAGTCCTCCATTGCCAACATACGGGTAATAATCCGGATCGTATTCCTTCCAAGGAGCGCCAATATAGTCATACTCGAGAAAATCTTCTATACCTGGTTTAAATATCTCACTATCGGATTGGAAAATAACAACTCTATCATACTCGTAATACTTATACCAAAATGCCTTATCAGTTAACATTAAATTATACTGGTGTACAAGAAAGAGAGGTTCTGAAGGTATAGTTTTTAAATGTATTGTAAAATTCTCTAATTCTACAGTACTGTTTAATTCATCAATATTTTGCGAAACTGTATAAATAAATAAGTCCCCTTTAGGGCAGAACTTAAGGTTTTGCTTAATTGCTTTATAGATTTCTTCTAGTCTAGTATCGACTAATATGTACCCTAATTTCATTTTAAATGAGTTTTATATGAGTCTAAAATTACGTTAGAGTAGTTTACCTCTTTTTGTTCTATGTCGGAATAAGATGGTCTCTGTATTGCTAAAACCGGTAGAACTGTATATACATTAAATCTAGAATCTCTAGACATATTCATGTACAGCTCATCAATAGCTCTATAATCTTTCCAATTAAAATTTAAAATATGGTCATAAGCTTTTTTAAACACCACGTATGCATGAGCACAGTAAGAACCATTTATTTTACCTAAATTAGGTGAAACTCGATTAATATCCGCTAATACGTTAGCACCTAAGTATAATATGTCGCAAGGTGGTTGATGATTAAGGTCATTAAAAGCTTTATCTAGTAACTCATGTGGTGATTCAAGAAATGCACAATCATCTTCTAATATCAACACACATTCTTGGTTTCTTTCTTTTGCTTTTTTTATTATCTCTAAGTGAGAATACGCACAACCTAATCTGGAAGAAGCTAAATTTTTATCGTGATCATTAAATTCAGGATGTAATTTAAGATAATCTTCAAGCTGTAGAGGGGTGGTTTCTATACCTTCTTGACGTTCAGCAGTAATACCGTGAGATACTAATTCTTTATCAATAAGTTCTCTTCTATCGTGTCTTCTGTTTAAATTTATATAATATACCTGGTCAACTAAATTATTAACTTTTTTACCTTCAAATTTAATTTTAAAAGTTAAATTGGTATTATCATAAATCCTATTAGAACAGTAACTATCAAGTTTACCTATATTAATAGTTTCCCCCATAAGGTAACGCAAACCCATAGTATATAAACTATACTGAGTATCTCCGGAATCTTTATATTGGTCTACGTACTCTACTCTATTAAGGTTACTGATAAAACAGGGAGATATTCCATAGAAAAGTTGTAATTTATCTTCAAATTTTCTACTATCGGCTTTAAATATTTTACCGTATAAATCAACTTTATCTATTAATTCAGGTTTTTCAGTATAGTAGTATAAATTATCACGTTTATTTAAAAGAGATGCTACATTATAAAAAGTACCTTCACTACCCTGTACTTTATTTAAGCCACAAAATAAATTAAAGTACTCATTATTAAAGTCTAAATAGTAAAGATCGTTTAAATTAAATTCTCTAGTAAATAACGTATTACCAGGTAAAACTAAATTAAGTATCTCAGTTTTAAAGTAATCTTCAACGTGATATGTTGAATTACCCTCATTTAAATTAACTAAAGTAAATTCTATATCTCTTCTTTTTCCAATTAACTTCTGAAAAGCATCTCTGATTGCCCATTCGTGTGTGTAATTACTGTATAAGACATTAAAAGTTACTCCGATATCTCCTTTTTTATATTTTAAAAAAGATTCTATTAAAGCATCTGTCTGTGCAGGTCTTTCAAATCCAATTATTGTAATATGTAACTTCATTATAGGTAATTTATATCCGGTCTTCCGGTTTTAGCTCTTTCTTCAAATGTACGAGTTTTAAAATTAACTCCAGCGTACTTTTCGTACTGTTCTACTGTACGTTCGGTTCCAAGTCCATATCTACCTAAATCTTCTGATGTATCTCCGGTAAGCATTGCTTCTACTCTATTATTATTTCTTTTATCTAGCTTATGAAACCAGTCAGGATGGTCATCACTAAATACTTTTCTATAATGTCTGTCGTGTTTATGTGCAGCCATATTTACCGTAGTAGCATAATGGTTATATCCATGTGTGAATGATCGAACAGCTAGAGAAATTTCTTCTCCTAAAAATAACAAATCTGGATCATAAGGTACGTCGTGTATCCATTTACTATGCCCAAATAAGTTACTAGCGGTTAAAAAACTATTAAGTTCTGGTTTATCGCATTCTTCTCTTACTTCATACATCTGTAATAGAAGTGGTCCAGCAAAAGCATTAGCTACAGAAACTGCTCTAGTATTAGGTTTACCGTACCATTTACCAAATCCATTAGGTGGATCCCATTGTGATACCGCACAAGATAAGATTGCTTTAGGATCATTTAAACTAAAATACTGATTAAGTAATATTTCATCCCAGTTTTTACGAACCATTATATGTGAATCTATCAACCAGAAAAAATGTTCGTCTTCTAGTAACTCAAAAGCCATACTCCGTGCCCAGCAAGCTCCTTTAGAGTGTAAAGCAGGAATTTTTAATACCCTAACTTTATTTTTATCAAAAGGTAACTCGTCTATCTCTTCTTCACCGTATTGCCAGGCAACTCCAAAAGTTACTCTATCAGGATGTTTAGCATTTTGTAATACATTATTAATGGTATGAGAAAGAAACGGATCTCGATACGCAGCTATATTAACAAATATTTTAGTATTTCTATCCATTAAGTACAGTAGTTATTTTATTTCCCCAACCTTTAGATTCACTATGTGGCCAAACGATCCATTGGTGGGGAATTGGACCGGTGTATTCTCTCCATATATTCATCCATTCATTATCGCTTTTTTTCATAGATTTAATTTCTCCGGCGGTGAGATCTTTTCTAAAAATCTGCTTACCATCTTTATCTTCAAAAATAACTGCTGCAAAACTATAATCATCTTCAGGAAAGTCGTTTTTATGTACATCTAAACAATGTTTAAATTTACTAAAAAAGGAATTGTTATAATCTTCAACCTCAGGGTTAGGTGGTATTTTATTACTTAACGTATATTGCTGTACCCCTCTATCGTTAAACCTTATACCGGCATATCTTTCATATTCTTGTAAAGTTCTAGAAGAACCAAAACCATATTTACCTTTTCTATATTCCTCATTTACCTGACCATCAATCCCTAATAATTCTCTGGTTAGTTTATGGGTGTTTGTATTAAGCTGAGTCCAATCTGAAGAATCATCCCAGTGTTTTGTTCTACCTTTTCTTGTATATTCATGATATGCAATAATCTTATGTGGATGGTAGATATCATACCCATGAGTAAATGCTCTTACACCAATAGTAATTTCTTCACCGTGGAAATAAAATTGAGGATCATGTTGAACTTCGGTGGAAAATTCTCCTGCAGTAAATGCAAAGTGAGCTGAATAAAACCTACCTTTTATAGGTTCGTTTCTAGTTTTCCAATCCGGTACTCCGGCTGGTAGGAAAAATACTACACCTTCAGGGGTAAATCTATCAAAAGTCATCCACCAAGGTTCAACTCCTCTATCCTCTGGATCGTTTTCTGGATTAAATGAAGAAATATAACTAGTAAGTAAAGGTTTATCAACTCCTTTGTTTCGGAGTTTCTGGTACATGTAAATAAGTTCTAAATCCCAATTTTTGATAAATCTATGATGAGAATCTAACTGTAATGTATACCTTTCTCCGTTGTATTCCTGTTGAATTTTATTTCTAGCCCAACATGCACCTTTTGCCTGTTTATATGGAATATCTAAAATAGACACCCTACTGTCGTCTTTGTATTTATCTACATTATCCCATTTATCTTTATCAGAATGTTGCCAGGCAATACATACTTTTATATTGTCCGGGTATTTTGCTTTAGAGAATAGGTCATCTAAGGTAGGAATCAATTGAGGGTCCCTATAAGATGCTATTTGTATAAAAATTGTATCATCTTTTGTGATAGTATAACTAAAATTACTCATAATCTTTTCTTTATTAAAATACTCTTTATCAATATTTTTCCATTTACCTTCCGGGCAAGCATTTTCTACTGGGGAAAATACTTTACCCTTAAGTGCACAACCACAAACAGAACATCTATTAACACCTAAGTTAGTAACTTTTTTATCACAAGAGTTACAAATTTCAATTCTTTTACTAGCTAGTTCTGATTGCTGCTGGTTAGGATCAAAAGCTATATTCCAAGCTTTAAATATTTCCTGTATCTTATTCATAACATTTGTATTTTTATCTACCCGTCACAACTTAAACAATCTTCTGATGTTCTAGATCCTATGTCTCCGTTAATTACTGAATCTGTTCTTAAGTAGTAAAGTGTTTTAATACCTAACTTCCAAGCTGTTTGGTGAACTAAGTTAATAAACTTTGGACTATCTGTTGGATCGAACGCTAAATTTAAAGATTGTGTTTGATCAATATATTTCTGTCTAACAGAAGCTTGTTCTACTAAAGCAAGTTGATTTATTTCGGCAAATGTTAAGAATATCTCTTTATCATCTACTGGCATAACATCTTCTGGTAGGTTTGCTACAGATCCTCTATCTTTCATGATTTGGTCCCAAACTTCTTCTGTATTAGCTCCTTTTTCTTCTAAATAAGATTCTAATGCTGGATTCTTTCTAATAAAAGTACCTTTTGCTGAGTTAAATGTATAAACATTAGCAGGAATTGGTTCAATACCGGCAGATACTCCTCCTGAAATCGTAGAGTTAGAAACTGTTGGTGCTACTGCTAGTAAGTGTGTATTTCTCATACCAGTTCCTTTACACCATAATGGCTCTCCATACTCATCAGCAAGCTTTCTTGATGCTGCTTCAGCTTCATTTCTAATTTTAGAGAAAATCTGGTGTGTATAAGATGTAGCTGCAATAGAATTGAAAGGAATCCTTTCGTTTTGTAAGAATGTATGCCATCCTAGTACTCCTAAACCGATTGCTCTACCTTTTTTAGCTGATCTATGAGATCTAACAAGTGATTCTTTGCCGTTAGTTTTAACTAAAAACTCTTCCATTACTCCGTCTAAGAAATAAACCGATGTTTCAATTAAATCAGTGTTTTTCCATTCATGGTATTTAGTAATGTTCACTGAAGATAGACAGCAAATAAATGAATGCTCTTCATCTGTATGTAAAGTAATCTCAGAACAGATATTTGTCATTGTTACATCCAGGTTGTTTCTTACATATGCAGGAGGATTTGCGTTATTAACGTTATCCTTAAACATAATATAAGGTTCTCCTGTTTCTACTCTAGACTTAAGTATTTCCACCCATGTCTCCATTGCCTCAGGGTCTCTCCTGTCGAGTTTCTCCATAAAGTTATCATCCACTACAACGCATTGATGTAGGTTTAGACACTGTCTATTAGGGTCCCCTTTAGGTCTTCTAATCTGTAGAAACTCTTTGATGTCTGGGTGATTAATATCTAGGTTTACAGATGCTGCTCCTCTTCTTACTGCTCCTTGGTTGGTTGCAATGATAGTGGAATCATAAATCTTTGCCCAAGGAACAATACCTTCGGATTGACCCATATCATCTTTACCTATTTTACCGCCTCTTCCTCTAACTCTTGAAAGTCCGATACCTACTCCTCCTCCAAGGGATGTTAATCTCATTAGCTCGGCATTAGTTAACCCGATGCCTCTAATAGAATCTGGGGTGTCGATTCCAAAGCATGAGATTGGTAATCCTTTGTCTGTTCCTGTATTTGAAAGAACTGGTGAAGCTAAGTTCAACCAACCTTTCCACATATATCTAAAGAACTTATTTTCTAAGTCTGGTCTATCTAATCTTTTAGCTACAGTTGAGGCAACTCTTTTGTATGCTAATTTAGGAGTTTCATTTGGTAACAAATAACCTTTTGATATTGTTGCTATTGAAACCTCATTCATCCATTCTGGATAATCTTTACCTGCTTCCCATTTGGAAGTATCTACTATTATACTCATAAACTTTAATTAAAATGCTGAACCCCAGTCCATATGACCTTTTGAATAATTTGTAACTCTATTTGCAAAGAAATCTGTTTGCTGTTTACCTGCAATCACTGCATCAAACCATTTCATAGTTTTTAATGCTCCTTTGTCAATTTCTTCTGACGGTATGATTGGTTTTAAACCTAAATCTCCCATTTTTGTATTAACCCTATGTTTAATAAAGTTCTTGATTTCGTCTTTAGATAAGTTTTCTAAATCTCCCATCTCAAATACCTTATCAATAAAGTCAAACTCTAATTTGATAGCAAGTCTTGCTGCTTCTGCAATATCTGCTTCAAGTTGTGGTGTTTTAAATTCTGGATGCTCTTTCATTAAAGTTCTAAATAACCAACATCCTGCTTCAGAGTGTAAAGATTCATCTCTTACAGACCATTCAACAATCTGTCCTACACCTTTTAAAAGGTTTCTCATTTTAAATGAAAGTAACACTGCAAAGGAACTAAACAAGTTAACACCTTCTGTGAAAGCAGAGAAGATAGCGAGAGATACAGCTCTTTGGTGCCAGTCTGGGTTATCATGACTGTCTCTTACATTCATTAGGTTTTCAATCTTTGCCATAGTAGATTCATCTTCCATAAATTCGGCAAAGTTATCAAGTCCAAGCTGTTCATTCAACAACGAATAAGCTTCAGCATGAATTGTTTCGAAAGATCCGAAAGTAACTCCCATCGCTATGACTTCTGGTTTTCTAAACCAAGATGTAACAAGGTTTGTCCAGTAATCATTTACCACTGTTTCGGTTTGTGCAAAACCTTTTAAGATACCCCCAATTAGGTTCTTTTCGTGTGGTTTTAAATTTGAGCTCCAGTCTGTTACGTCTTGTGCCATTGGTACTTCTGTATGTAACCAGTGGGCTTGTTGTTGCTTCATCCAATAATCGAAGGCTTGTGGGTATTCAAAGGGTTTATAAACGATTCGTTCTTCTAAAAGGCTCATATATACTTATATATTTGAAAGGTTACTAGACAAAAACATCCCCTTGAAAGTATCTCGGGGACGCTTTAATAAATAGAATATATATTTCTATTTCGTCCATAAAGTTATTAAAATTATTGCATTAATTTAGCCATGGTGGCTGAATCTAAGTTATATTTAGGTTTATTCTCTTCTGCTAATAGATCTGCTGGATCTGCTTTACCTAGAAGTTCAATATGTCCATTATTGGTATCTACTTTTGCATCGTAGGTCATACCGTCTTGTCCATATCTATTTTTCATAACGTGTATACGTCCTGTACCTAAAACTTTATCTTCCTTTTGTCTTGAAAGAGATAAACAAATATCAGCTACCATCATCTTATCGTATGAACCGGCTGCTTTATCTCCTTCTATAACAGAATCTTTAGCACCCATTCGGTTAACCTGAGAAGGTGTAAGAATCGGTATTTTCATCTCTTTAGCTAAACCTTTCGTTGCAATAAATACATCGTCGATTTCATCTTTACGTTCTGAAAATTTACCTTTAGACGGTGCTCTTAAGTAATCAACGTAATCAATAACTACTAAGTCTGGTTTGTGATCCATATCAATACATTTCTGTATATGGGACTTAATGGTGTTTACTGTCGCTCCCTTAGGTGGATACTCCTTTACTATAAGTTTACCTTTTAGATTATTAACTTGAGCTTCTACTTCTTTTCTATGTTTATTTACATCATCTATAGAATAACCAGTAAAGTAACAGTCAAATCGTTTTCCGACATAATCTTCACCTAATTCTAAGGTATAGTAGTTAACGTTGTAGCCCATTTTTACAGCATGTGCTGCTGCTGCAACCATAGTCCAGGATTTACCTCCTCCTGGGTTACCAAATATGATTATTAAATCACCAGGTCCCCAACCTCCTTGTATTCCATCGTTCATTACCGGCCAAGGTGTTGGTATAGTCGGTCTATAATCAACACGGTACCTAGTCTCGATATCTTTATTATATTCATGTCCAATATTCTTATCGGTACCGGCTTTCATAGCTTTTTCAACCTGATTTCTAATACCGTCGAAGTCTCCTTCTTTTAAAAGATCGGCTGAGGCTAGAATAGCAGCTTTCATTTCTTGATTCTTACAGAATCCTAAAAACTCCTCTTGAATATAATTTAAATCCTCTTGTGAAGCAGCGTAAGAGTTTCTAAGCTCTTCTTTTAACGCTACTATTAGCACTTCATTCTCTAACTTCTGAAGTTCAACTTTAAGAACATCCATTGTTACGACTGTATGATACTTATCGAAGTATCTGATAATCTCGTTGATAATCCACTTATGTGAATCAGCATCAAAGTACTTATCTGTTAAGACGTCTCTGGTATTCTGTAAAAATGATTTGTCTGTTAGTAGTGATCCTAGTACTTTTAGTTGGAACCCCTTCCCGTACTGCTGTAAGCTCTTTAATGTCATTATAACCTATTTTACTTGTGTTAATCCTCTAAAGTTTTCCAACCATCCTTCTGTGTTTTTGGTTATTCCTTCAATTTTATCTACATCTAGATTATGAAGAAAAGCACCAGTCTGTAAATCAGGTATTGGACTCTTTATTACTTCTAATATATGATTTTTTTCTTTATCATCCAACGTTGACTCATGTAAATCCATTAATTTAAAATTAGTTTCTACACGATCCCATTCCGTTAAAATTTTAGGGAAAATCTTCTTTACCTTTTTCTCTTCTAACTTTGCAGCACAGGTATCATACACATAGTCTAATGTAATTCCTGGTTTATTTACTAAGTGTGGAAATTCAGATATTATCGTTTTTATCCCTAATCCTTTAACTCCAGCTAAGTTGTCTGAGTTGTCACCTAATAATGCTTTTACTACATTATAATTTTCGGGTAATACTTGTAACTCTTGCTGAATATTCTCAGCAGTAAAGGTTTTCTTTTTTACCGGTGCGTATACTTCAACGTTCTTATCTACAAGCTGTAAAAAATCCTTATCTGAGGATACAATAGTAACTTTCTTATCAGAACCTGCTGCTGTTTTAGCTAAGTAAGCAATTATATCATCTGCTTCTAGCTTTTCTGCCATTAAAGATTGAACTGGTAGACATTCAAGGTAATCTTGAACTCTATATAACTGTCCAATCAGTGCTTCCATCTCCTCCTGTTTACTATCATATAAACCCCAATGTGTAATACGTGAAGTAGCACGTTGGGCTTTATAGTTAGGATCGATGTTCTTCCTATTAGCTGATCCTCCTTTACCGTCCCATACTATTATAACCCTAGTTGGATCAAATATCCTAGTAACGTACCCTAGAGATCGCATGAAGCCTACCAGGCCGCCTATGTGGTGACCTGATGGATTCATTGCTTTGAGCAGTGAGAAACTACGAATTAACATATTCATAGCATCTATGACCAAGATATGGTCATTAAGCTCTCGGGGTGGGGTCTGCTTTAAATTCTTTAATAAATCAGAGTAGTCGGCCATTAATCGAGGATGTTAGGCTTAATTACTTCTTCTTCTAAATCACCTTCTTCAATTAAGTCAAAATCAATAGATCCTACAAGCTTTAACCAGTGGTCTTTATGAGCATTTTTGTATTTATCAATTTCTCTTTTATCATCTGGTATGAAACCATGTGAAGTCATTACAACTCTACCTCTAGATTGAACTCCTCCAATATGGTTCTTTTCAACCTGAATGTTGGTTCGTTTAGCAAATTCAACCTGTAGGCCGTCTTTAATTGCTTTAATCTTAGAGGTACCTGGGTTAGTAATATTACCGAAAGTTATAACTAATGTCGCATCATACCACATAGACATTCCTCCTTTATTTTGTAATTTAGGTTGTCCCATTGGTGATTCAGGTTTCATCGTCCATACCTTATTAATAGCAACTAATGTATTAGTGTATGGTGAATTCTCTTTACGAGATAATAATATCTTCTGGTTTAGGTTATTACCAAACTGAGTAGACATTGCGCCTGCATTCCATTCGTTATTATTCTTATTAGACCTAACTGATAATTCACAAGGTACTGATCCAATTGAATCCCAAAAGAAGCACAAATCATAAGGTAGATTACCTTTAGCTTGTTCATCCATAAGATCGGCCATATAAACGGCTACATCTTCAATAGTATTTAGTGATCCTCTATCGGCATACAGAAAGTGACCTTCAAAGTCGGTTACTGTGCCGTTTTCATCCTTAACCTCTTCAAACTGAAGTCCCATTTCTTTTGCATGTTCCCAAGACCATTTCATCTCTGAAATAATGAAGACAGGTAAGATGCCCATTTTTTGAGCGTTAACTGCAGCTTCTAACAGCGCTGTTGTCTTACCTGTATCACTATGACCTCGTAATAAAGTAATGTGACCGGTTGGAATTCCGGGTAAGGAAGTAATATCTTGATAGGCTTTCGATAGAGGAATCCATCCCTGTTCTTTAAACTTCACCGAAGCGTTTGAAAAACCTTTCTTTTTTTTAAAATTGCCAAGATTAAATCCTTTCTTGACAGCCGCAGATGCAGCCTCCTGTACTTCCTTTTTCTTTGCCATAATTACTCGTTAAATAAGTCATCAAATTTACTAACTGTATCCTGTTTTCCAGCGGTAGCAGTTTCTAAACTAAAATCAGACTTATTCTGTCCTAAGCTTTCTGGTAATTCTTTATCTACATTACTGTCTGTAGAAGTTGTAGAAGTTACAGGTGTACTAGGTGTCTCCTCTGTTACAGAAGAAGGATCTAAATAACCTTGTAATTGCTTCTTAATGAAGTTATAGTCATATTCTCTATGAACTTCCATTGGGTCTGGTTGAGTCTTTAACCATAAGTCAACTAAATCATTATTGTCTGATAAAGGTGTTTGTTTTGGTTTAATACGAACACTTGTTTCTGGGTAAGGATTACCTTGTGATTGCTCTACTACCATATCCCATCCGTTGATTACATCTGTGAAGTCTCCAATATCTTCATCTTCTGCTAAAGCTAGTAATGCCTTGTAAATTGTCACACCGAAGCCCCATAGGCGTACTCCTTTTTCTTCTTCCCCTCTTACTACGACAGGAGCAAAAACTCTTGTCTTTGGGTTAAGTTTTCCAGATAGTGACCAGTTGTCTTTATCTGATGTTTTTCTTAATTCCTTTACGAACTCTTCAATAGGGTCTTGTTTACCAAAGTTTGATAAAGCAAGCATTGGGTACTTTCCAATTCCGTAGTGAAATTTTAACTCTTTGAATGGAAAAGCAGGATCAAAGGCAGAAGGTACAATACGTACTGTCTGTTTACCTAATGATGGTTTCCAAAAGATTTTTGTGTAATCGGTCTTCTCTTGTTGTTGACCGTTTGAGTTTAAGGCATCTAGCCTCGACTTAATTGCATTAAGATCCATATAACTAATTTTAATTTATAACTTTTATTTAATATAAGAAAAAAAAACTAAACTACAAACTATAATTCAATAATTTGGTGTAATTTAGTATTAACCCTTTTAAGTTCTGGGCCTTTGGTAAGAAGTATGCAGTTTCTGTAATCTGTCCAGTTTATTCTGTAATTTGTATCTAACTTACCGTCATTTAACTCTTTAATTAATGTATTAAGTGCATTAATAGTATAAAGGGTGTTAGATTCCTTTTTTCGGTGGACTAATATAGTGTTGTCTAAAAACGTACCTACGTTTCCAAAATCAACATTATATGTACAAATATATTCATCTTGACTCTTTGAGTAAAGTACAAAGATTTTATTATATATGATCTTGTACCTTTCCTGAACAGTAGCTAATACTTCTTCTAAAGTATCTTCTGTTGCGAAGGTACAGAATAGTTTGTTACTCATATCTTCATTTAAATAAATTGGTTCAATATCGTAATCAAACCTTGGTCTCATAACATCTGTTATCATATATAAATATCTTTATAGTCTATAAAACTAAATTCTTACTAAATTTAAATTTAATCGGGTATTTTCCTTCTGATTCCATTATTCTCTGTATTTCTTCTAAAGTCTCTTTTCCATCTTCTTTATGAAAGTCAAATAAGAAGGCATCATAGGTATATAAGGCAATTTTTGTCTTTTTATCTCTAAGGTACCTAAGTACATTTTTCAATATAAGTATATTTCTTGCGGTCTCCAAACTTTGCATCATATAGTTCATTAATTTAGCTGGATGCATCTCTTTTAGCTCTTTGGTGAACGGTTTATCTGATATTGGGTTATAGATTACACCGTTATCGTTATAAAAGTTCCACATAGTATCGATATACTCCTGTATTTCTTTAAAAATTTTTAGGTCTTTATGTTCTTCTGGTATTTTACCGTATATTGCCTGGAAATTAATTTGTTTAGCTGCATCATACTCTTCTTCTGTGATTTCATCTTTACCGAAGTATAGTTTAGCAAGTTGGGTATGTGCTGATTCTGACGTCAGGGGGTAATTTATCTGATCAGAAAGTAACCTAAGGTGATAGCCATCAAAATCCAGCTCAACAAAGTAGTCGCCTTTCGGTACGAAACAGTTTCGGTGCTGCTCGCTTTTAGGTATAGCAGCGAAATTAACAGAATTAAAAGCATTAGTGGGTCTAGATGTAACATTATATAAATTGTATGAAGTTAGTACTGTATTATCAACTATATTAAATAGGGGATCTCTTGGCTTAAATAATTCTTTAAAAGGTTCGTAATGAATTCCAACTCCTGATTGTTCTAGCAGTAAGAAAACGTTAGTAGCAGTTTTATTGTAAAAGTCAAAACCGGTAGGTATATCATAATCTATTACTTTACTAACTTGATTATAAACTTTTTCACAAGACTCGTATAACTTCGCTATAGGTATAAGCTGGTTGATGTGTGAGAATTCTCTAAATTTATTATAAAAGAAGTTTAAAGTCTCATTCTCTTTAGAGTACTCCAACCTATCAAACTTCACCATAGAGTAAACCAGAGATAAATCTATAGCTTCTTGTAGATTAAAGTGATATAGAAGAGTCTTTTTATTTAATGTATACAGTTTATCTACGTTTAAAAGAATCTCGTAGATACGGTCTTTATCAATATTTATACCTTCATCGTGATTGATAGGGATTATATACCCCTTCTGACTTAATAGAGGTCTAATGTAGATTGCAACTGTTGAAGTAAGTTTAGGGTGGTATAAATCATTAGAAGAGATTACATCTACGTAAACTCCTTCTTTTGATAACCGCTCTAAATTAGTTAATTTAGAATTTTCTTCTACTATATAAAACATTTAACCTAAAACCTTTTATATAATATAGTACTTTTTTTCTATTCTACAAACTCAGAATAGGATTTAAAAAAATTATTTATTCCAGGTACTTTAGATTCTAGTAATTCTACTGTTTGTTTATTTTTAAATTCAGCACCGTAATAAATATAAGATTTTTTTATAATATTTTCAGAAGGACCTTTAATAACCCAATTTAAGGTTATTCTACTAGTATTAGATTTATTTTTAAAGAGGTCGTACCTTTCTTTTGTAACTTCTATTATTACTCTATTTTTTCTGTTCTGAATTAAATATCTTTCCCAAACTCCTTTTAACCTATCTTCTTTAGTAGGTTGGACTTTCTGTTCTACGAATACTGCAGAATTAATAGGGACTGTATTTGATATAGGTATAAGTTGTTTTGAATTTTTATCTAATACTTTACCTGTAAAAAATTTATCTTGGTAGGTAATAACATACCATCCTACATATTCCACTCCGTTTAAAGAAAACTCTTTGCCGGGTGTATGTTTAGGTTCACTGTATTTAGATTTAGGTAAAGCCATTATAGTATAAAGATTTGAGTTTTAACATCAGTTTTCCATCTACCTTGTTCTATTTTATGATCTAAACCTGTAATAATAAAGCCTACATTACCTCTATATCTTTCTGGTAAGAAAAATTCGTTTACTTTAAATGCTTGACCAATTTTCATTCCTCCTATTCCTTTCATAGTGAAAGATAATTCAAAAGGTATAAGACCGGGTGGGTTACTTTTCTGACGTTTTGTTTCCTCCTCTATGTACTCACCCATAAGTTCTCTATGAATGTTTAGGTAGTTAGAAGGTGCATACCCTATGTAGTAATTATTACCTTTATCTATTTCAGTTAAATACGCTTTTAAAGAATTAAAGTTATCTTTATTAATAACTTCTTCTTCTTCCTTCGGTTTTACATCTTTTGTGGAAGGTTTCTTTTCAACTAAATGTCTATCTCTTAGTCCTACATTCCATTTTTGAACATTAAGTAATTCACTATTAGTAGAAGAACTCGTACCGGCTTGTGCAGCTATTGCTATCATACTTGTTAGGTTACCAGAAAGTTTGGAGACTATGGTTAAGTTTTCAACTTCACTTGATAAGCCAACTAAATCTATAAAAGAATCAGAACCTATCTTATCCCCAGAAGGTACTACTTTCCTATCAACAATATAATATAACGAGTCATCATCATCTGATAATATATCAAATTCATTTATATTACCTAGTGCTCTTTGTATTTCGCTTAATATATCTTTAATTACAGAATATAGGCTGTTATTTTTATCATCTGTATTTTTTTTACGTTCTTTAATAATTTCAAGTACTAAATCTATTGATACAAATATATTTAAAATATCAGATATTTCTTCTCCTCCAAACTGCACCTGTTGATTGATAGGGTAGGAAAGTTCTGCTCTGCTACCTTTTGCTTTAGGTAAAAGACATATTTGCGGATCGATAGATAAGTGATTACTAAATGTAGTAAATCTAGGAAATTGTTCTTTACCTGTCTCTTCCTTCCTGTTTCCTCCTATATAGAATGAATATAAAGGTGTATTAGATTGATCATAAACTAAAGACACTTTATTCATTACAATTAGAAGGTCTCTTAATGTAATGTACTTTGTCCATGCATCAGTTCTGGTAAAACTCTCTCCTCCGATACTTGCAGCTATAGTTTTAAACTCTCTTCCTATATTAGATAAAGTAGTTTTAAGATACTGAGTTGTGTTAGGAGATATCTTATTTAAATTATCTAAAGTGTTTAGACTTAATGCTTGATTAGTACTATCAGCCTCTAGGTACTTTTTTAATACAGGTGCATTCTTAATTCCTAATAAAAACTTTTCAAGTTCTGATCCGATAGCTTCAGTGTTGTATGTTTCATCAGTAGAATTATCTTTACTATCAAATATTGGGCCAAATGTAGATTTAATAGATTCTATTATTTCTCCTTTAGAAACTATATCAACTTGACATTCATAATTTACACCATTATAACTCCAACTAAAATTTTTAATAAACCCATAAAGAGCATCGTAGTTATTATTATTGGTTTTTTTTAATTCTTTAATTTTACTTTCTATATCCTTAGATGACATAGCTCCTAAGAATCTATTATTATCAAAGGTACTAACATTATTTTCTAATTCTGTAGTATTATTCTCTTCATCGTAAGTTAAGTAAAGAGAGTGTCCCCATTCTAATAAAATTGTAAACCCAGGTCTTAAATACAATTGTTCTAAGATTGTAAAATCGTCCGGTGAATGAACAGTAAAGTTAAAAGATGCAGTCCTCAAAGTACCATATGTACCTTTAGATTGGACTTGAAAAGAAGTAATACCTGGTGTAGGAACAAAGCCATATTCTAAACTATTAGAATAACTAGAAAATTCATCACCAGAAAAACCAGAAGAAGCTTTTGCAGTACCTCCTATGAGCTGGTAATTTTTAGCATTTTCTGAAGAGTAGGAGTTAGGTGAGTCTTCGTTTTCAATCTCTACACTAGAGGTAACTTTAACCCAACCTGTATTACTATTTAGGTATTGTATATCGTCAGATGTTCTACCTGTAGTCTTACTAACTATCTCTTTTCTAAGTTTTAGTTGATCGGTAACTCCTTTATCTAGAGGACCTCCTATAATTCCATTCTTACTAAATGATAAAGACATCTACCTATTTGAATTTACTTGATTATATAACTCTATTGCTTGTTGTTTGTTTCCTGGTATTCTAATTTGTTTACCTGGTTCTACTACTAATGATGCATTATTTATATTGTTAGCAGATGCTATAATCCACCATAATTTAGTATCTCTATAAAACTTTAAGGCTAATGTATCATACCTATCTCCTACCGTGCTAACTATATAAAAATCATCTTCCGTAGGAGGAATTGAAGGATATATAGGATTAGATCTATATCTTTTTCCTGTTTCAGAAGTAAGAATGTTTATATTATTATACCTTTTCATTTTTATTTATTTTATTCCTCTAAACCGTTTTTGAGTATCACATTTTCTTCACTTGAAAGGTAGTTATCAAAAAATCTTTCTTTACCTGTCTGTGGAGTAAATGTATGTATAGGTGTAAAAGTAAGATCACAGTTTAATATGTGAGGAAGGTTACGTTCTTCTTTATCTATTTCCCATGAAAATGTATTATTCCAAGATAAATTTATTGACCCTAAAAATCCTGGTACGGAATTTAAGTAATCTCCTACAGTTGCTCTAATAATTGTACCTCTCTGTATTCCTATTTCTGTGTTATAGGTCGGAGCAAGAGTAGAAGCTAAGTAATTTAGTTTATTATAGATCGGTGATAGTTCTTCTTTTGTTTGTGCTGCTGACTTAAAAGAAAGGTTATAAGCCCTATCAAATGAATCGTAAGTATGGAAAGATTCTCCTCTACCTATGTAATTATATTTATTCCAGTTACTAGTAAAAGCATCACTAAAGTTATCTAAAAAAGCACGGAACTGAATAAAAGTTGAAGGTAGGTCTTCTCCTGGTTGCAGTACCTCAAACTGAAATTTAATATAATCTTCAACATATTTACTTTCATTGTTACTAGGTTCTCTGCTATTAACCCTATCTTTACCTATTTCCTTTTGTATAGATGTTAAAGTATCGTTAGAAGTTCTAACTACTATTCTTCCTGGATCACCTAAATTAGTAGTAGCCAGAGTTCTTTTGTCAAGTTCATTATTTGGTCTACTAAATAATTTACCTTTAATAAAATGTGTACCTGTACCTGTTACTGGTACTTGTGCTAGAGTTGAACCTAGAGTTTCTAAAGTATCTAGTAATGCTGAGCCTATATTAGAGGTAAGTGCTTGTACTTTATCCTTTATACTACCTTTCACACTGTAAGATTGTTCTACAGAATTACTTAGTAATGTATTATTAGCTAGTAACCCTAACCCTTCCTTACGTATAAAAAGTTGTGCTATTCTTCCAGTATCATCTAACCTTTTTCCTAATTGTGTTCCGGTTAAAGCAGAAGTTCCTTTATTTTCAGTAGGTACCCTCTTTTGTATCAAAGGTGGATTACCGGGATGATTAGCTCCCATAGTAGGTTTAAACTTAAGTTTATTTAAGTCTGTCTTCCCTTCCTTGTATAATTTTATTATTGACATTCCTACTATAATTTATTATATGATAGAGCTAGAGTTTCACCAACTTTCCTACCATCTAAGGTTACATTTCCTCCTTGTTTAACTGCGGTTATTAATTCTCTTAGAAGAGTATTTGTTTCATCTCCAAATTTAGTACCGCCAGCCATTACTAGAGAGTCTTTAGGATTAGTTGCAATAGTAAAATCGTCTACGGTTATAGCTTGTTTTCTCTGTTGAGCCGATTCTTTTATAGCATTATTTACTAGTAGTCTATTTACTCCTACTCCAGGATTAGTCAAAAGGGATGCATAATCCATAAAACTATTACCCCTTAGTCCTTTTATTATGTTAGAAGCCTCTTCTTTACTGAGTTCTTTGCCTTTGTTTTCAGCTTGTGCTATTAGTTTATCTCTCTCATTTCTTTCATCTTCATTTAAACCGTCCATAAACCATTCGGAGAATACGTCTACAAGCTTTAAAATATTATCCGAAAGTGATCTAAGTGGGTTACTTAATCCGGTAATTTCTTGAATTAGTATACCTAGTTTTGTACCTACTAACGCTAAAGCATTTTTAAGATCGTCTTGTGCTGTTTGAGTACGCTCCATGTTGGCTAGTTCATTTTGTCCAACATCTCTTAAGGCTTTATTTCTAGCTTCTGCAGCTGAAAGTCCATCTTTTTTATATTTTTCAGTTAGTTGCTGTATTTGCTTTTCGGTACTTAGTCTCGATAACCCTTCTATTTTAGTTTCTTTTTCTAGTTCAAGTAAAGCCTCCCTCTGTATAAGACTTTTAGAGAGCTCTTCCCTACTTAGTCCAACTGCTTTTGCAACTGCTTCTTGCTGGAGAACGTTCATTTTGCCAAACTCTGCTGCAGACCCTACGTTTTTGGAAATTTCTGCTGCTAAAGTAGCTTGATCACCCATTAAAGCTGCTTCTCTTGCCTTTTGTAAATTAAGCTGTTTACCTGTAAGTAATTCAGATTCTAGTTCAGAAGAAATAGAAGATTCGAAATTTAAAAGTCCGCTAGATGCACTCTCTAAAGATTGAAAACTTAATCCTAATTTTCTTGCTTGGAATGCAGCTCTAGCTATCCCACCGGGAAATTTTTGAGTAGTAAGAAGTGTGGCAGAACTAACTGAGGCTATGTCTGATAATATATCTTTGTATCTTAGGTTTGAATTGTTAGAATCGTTGAGTGCAGAGGTAATCCCGATAACATCGGCTGTAGCATCTTGAAAAGATTTACCTACCAATGCAGAAAACTTATATAGGTTTGCAGCTGCTGATGAAGACATTCCTAACCTCTTGGTTAATGTAAACATTGTTTTAACAGTATCTACTGCACCTACTGATGCTGTTTGTAAATTTGAGGATAGCTCAATAGTGGCTTCAGTAAGTTGATCAAAAGTGATCTTGACGCTAGCTACTGATGATAATCTTCTAGATACTTTTCCTGCAACATCTGCGGTGAGTTGAAGATTATGCTGAAGGGATGTAATAGAGTTATCTATTCCTGTTAACCCTTTAACTATTCCTCCGATTAACGCACTTATTAATACAGTAGCTAGACCTCCTGCTGCCGATTTAAGTCCTGCAAATCTAGCTTGAGTTACACTTCCTGTCTTTTTAAAAGCTTCAGATGCTTTATTAGACATATTTGCAAACCCTTTAAAAGCTTGTCTTAGAACAGGTATGTCTTTAACTAAATTTGATATGGTATTAAAGCCTTTTGTAGCTTTATCGAATCTATTATATTCCCTAAGGAGTAATTTTGAACCTTTGACGGATTCATCAATTGAATCAGCCTGTGCTTTTATTGTCCTAGCTATTGCTTTACTAGTCTTATCGTTTTTATTATTATATTTATCAGCTTGTTTTAGGAGCTCTCCTTTTTCAGCAAGAACTTTTTCATGTAAGTTCTCAAGCTTATTACGTTTTGCTTTACTGCTTAAATCTTCACGGCTAAATTTACCAAGTTGTTTTGAAAGCTGTATTGCATTATCTGTAAGACCTAGTACTTCTCCTTCTACTTTAGCTCGATCTTCTGCCTGTTTAACCTGTTGTTCTAAGGCTTTGTTTTGCTCTTGGAGTATTCTAAGTTGTTCAGCACTAATCTTATTTAGTTCGCGCTGTTGTTCTAGCATCTTCTCTGAGTTCGTCTTTTTAGCCATGAGTTTCTATATACTATAAATATCAAAGGTCTCTAGTTTTTAGAGACCTTAGTATTATATGTTGGATTAATATCGGGTTGAGAAATTTTAGGGTTATTAGAATTATCTGATTGGTTTAATTCTTTATTTTGATTATCATAAAATTCCTTAATCTCATTAAATGTATAATTACGTAACCATATAGGCATATTATATACATCCAACCAATTATACCCTCCCTTTCCGTGGAAAACTATTTCATGTATTTGCTTAAAAATATTCTGTCTAGAGATTGTAATCAGGCCAAAAAAAGTTTAGGGTTACTGGAACCTCTACGCCCTCCTCTACGCCGTTTTGAGTCTGTATAGAAGTAACCATATCTATATCTGGAGCTATTGTGCTGTAGAATTTTCTTAATTCTCTAGCATCTCTAGCAAGTAAGTACTGGTCAACAAACTTTCTAATTTCTGCTTTTTCTCTAGTACCGTTAACTGATGTAATCATATACTTCAGCCTTGTGGAACCTTCAGGGTTATGTTCTTTATTTATTTTTTGAAGACCTTTTATTTCTCTTTCTATTTCTCGTTCGTCTCTGTGAGTTAACAGTTTAAATGTAACTACGTTATCGGTATGAGGAAGTTTGAATTCAAACTCATTAGTCCTATTACTAAATAACCCATCTGGTAAGTGTTTAGGTTTTAGTGTGGATAAGTCTGCTGTAGCTGTGTATCCATTATGGTTAAATTCAAAATCTTTACCATAAGATAGAATACGTGCAGATACCATTATAGCATTTTTATCTCCTATCAGTAAGTCATTAAAATCAACTCCTTCTGAAATAATAAGAGATTCTAACAATTTATCAATAGCAGTACCGTTTGAGAGATAATTAGTATTAGTTAAAATATCTTCTTCTTTAGCGGTCATGTACTTCATTTCAATAGTACCTGATGCTAAGGGAGAATCTTCAGGATATAGAAGTCCTTTTGAGGGTAGATCTACCGTTTCGGTAGGTAGTTTAAATTCGGCCATAAATTTTATTTGTTAAAACTTGTTCTAGTAATAAATATAAGAAGATTATATTTTATAAACAACAAAAGCCCGAAAAAATTCGGACTTTGTTTTATAAAAAAAGTAGTAAAGTATTTAGTAATTTAAAACGCAATAATCCATTGCAACAGTAATTGTAAGTTCAACTGCTTCTGAACTAGACCAATCAAAAGATCCTTGTGCCATGTTTGTAATAAAAGCACCTTTAATCACCCATTCAGAAACTATATCACCTACTGGACCTAGTACATTTAGTGTTAAATCTTTTTTGTAGAAGTCTGAGTATCCTGCTCTTCCGGTTACTGATTCATATGATAACCTACCCCACTCCATAACGGCTTGTGCCCCTGAAGGTGTAATTGGATCATATAAAGTCATATCCATATCTCCCCATTCTCTCTTTCCTCTTATCTTTCTATAGGAGTTGATATGGTCGAGTTTAATTGACTCGTCGGTAAAGTTTGGAGCTGTTACGTTTCTTACCATAAACGATGGAATACCATCGATGTACATTACAAATCTGTTCTGTACTTTAGGCTCGAAAGCTCTAAACATTATTTCATTGGGATCTAATGTTGCCATGCTATATTGGTTGCTTTAGTATAAATATTCTATTTTTAAATTATGCGTCGAATGTTGCCCCTGTTGGTTCTACCACAAAGTCAAGTACGATGTATTCTGCTGTTTTAGCTGGTTGGATAAATATCTGACCTACTAATTGATTTCTGTCTACTACATCAGCAGTATTGTTAGTATCGTCCATTACAATTCTATATGCAAATAAACCTTGCTGTTGTACTACAGAATCTAAATAAGGATTAACTGCTGCTAAGAATCTATTACGTGTTGCAATAGTATTTTGTTCGAACACTAAGTTTCTTGCTTGATTTCCTAAGAAAGCTTTTAATTCTATAAGTAAACGTCTCACATTTACTCTATCTAAAGCAGAAGCTTTAGTTTGTAAAGTTTTCTGTCCAAATACTGAAATACCTGTTCCTGGGAATGTAGCAATTGGATTTACTTTACCTGTATATAAAGCATCTCTATCAGCTCTAGCTAATTTTTTCTTAGCTTGAATTACTCCTGTTAGTCCACCTCTTACTAATCCTGCTGGTGCAAACCATGGTGCTGAACTATTATCTGTAAATGCATATACTCCTGGTATTACAACTGATGCTGGTACCCATACTAGTTTACCTGTAGCTGATTGCATTTGTAAGTAAGGCCAATAAGAAGCAGCGTAAGAACTGTTTAAAGTTGCTGCTTGTCCGGTTACTGAACTAACTAAAGTACTATCGTAGTCTACTAAGTCTACTACGGCAACACAGTCTCCTCTAGATTCTGCAAGAGATATAATGTTATCTACTTGAGTACCTGTATGCTGTTTTGTTAAACCAGGTGCTGAGATAATATTGAATTGAAATTCATCTTTATTACCTAATAAAGTAAGAATGTTATCATAATCTCCTCCTTCTAAGCCCTGTATTTCTGTGTCTATATTACCGAAGTATTTAGCTCCACCTACTGCTACTGTACCTTCTGCTCCAGTAAAAGAACCAGATTGTGCTGTTGGTAAGTATTTATCGTATCCAACTCCATCTGAACCTGATTGGATAGTTATTCCATCATTTCCTACGTAGTTAAGAGTAGCGTTATTTACAGCTGAAATATAAATATAATTAGATTTATTAGTGTAGTCTCCACTAGTAATTACTTCTCCATTTGATAATTCAGATCTTTGATCTCCTATAGCTGAAGCTATATAGTTAGGTGAGTTAGGATCTAAAGAAAGATTGTTAAATGTTTCTAGTATTACTTTATTTGTAGTACTATCGTTTCCTGCTCTTACAGCTAAAGTAAATGTTCCTGAACCTGAATCTATGTTAGAAATCTCCCAACGAATGTTATCAGCAGAACCTGACTTTAGTGAACCATCTGTGTTTTCTTCTAAACCTCCAGAATTATAAGTTGAGCCTGAATTATTGTTATAAAGTGCTCCTTTACCAATCGTATTAATAGTAAATGCATCGGTAATACTTCCGGTTTCTGAAGCAATAGTTGTACTAGTCGCTCTTGTCCAACCTGCTGAACCAGAAACAACTCTAGATACTAATACGCTTTCCCCTCCTTGATCAAAGTAGCTTTTAACGGCTATTGATGTAAGAAATTCTTGTGTAGTTGAACCGCTTTCAAACGTAACTCCAAATTTTCTTGAGTAATCGTTATACGAAGTTACTAATGTTGGGATCTCTACAGGCCCTTTAACTGTAGGTCCGATGATTGCTGCTCCAACGGCTGCGGGTGCAGGTTGGATAAATGAAATATCATTTTCTCTGGTAAAGACTCCCGGTGAGATAGTGCTTTCTGCCATGTTAGGTAGTGTTTATTTTATTTACTATTATAAATATAGGTCAAAAGTCGAAAACTTTTTAAGAAAGAATGGTACTTTGACTACATATATAAATAGTTTAGAATAGTTAAAACCTTGTATTACCGTAGTGAATAACTTTTAAAGAATTTGAAGAATAAGCTCTCCAAGGATCTATTACTGTGGAACCGTTAGGAAAATTATAATTATGGAACTTTCCCATATGTCCTAAAAGGAATACTGAGGGTTTATCTGTTATAGTATCAAACTCGGGTTTAATTCCCATTTCTTCACAATAGTAACCTGTTAATATAGTTGTGGACCCATCTTCATATGGTACATCCGGTTTATAGGATTTACCTAAAATAACTATAGGTAGATTATTATTTTTAGCCTCTTTTACCAATCTTATAGCTAAATTCTTAGCTTGTTTCTCTCTAGCATTCATTATAGCATCAAATAGATCATAACCTAATCCTAATTCTTCCGCCATATATCGTAAAGCAATATTATCTCTTGGATGACATCCTCCACCGTCTCCCATTCCAGCTTTCATATAAGCCTTTCCTAGTATCCGCTGGGTGGATCTTTCTAAGGCTCCTGTAACTACATCTACGTTCATGTTGCCTCCTTTTTCAGCAACATCTTGAATCATATTAACAAGAGCTACTTTAGTAGATATAAATGTATTATAAAATATTTTTATTGCCTCTGCTTCATCCCAAGTTCCCACTTCATATCGTGTACCTTCTGTTATAAACGTCTTGTAAAAGTTTAATAGCATCTTAGCATCACCGGTCATTGAACCGTCTTCTGTACCAATTATAACCATCTCAGGGTTAATCATATCCCATTTTACAGTCCCCATAGCTATTAAATATGGATTGTAGATAAACCTACCATTAGGTATAAGGTTTATAAATTCTCTTCTAATAGTACCGGGTAATACGGTAGATATTAAAACTACTAATTGATCTTTAGTAACGTACTTGTTTGTTTCTTCTAATACATCTTTGACGATCTGGTAATTAAAGTCTCTGTTAGGTAAATGTGCTGTTGGGTACCTACCGTCGTAGTCTGGATGATGAGGTGTTGGTACAGCTATAAAAATCATTTCCTTATCTTTACAAACTTCCTCTATGGTGTCAACTATGTTAAAGTTTTCCGGTTCAACTTTTGTTACATCGTAACCTATAACGTCATGTTTCTCTGCCATTACTTCGGCAGCATCTTTTCCGAGTTTTCCAACCCCTATAAAACCAATTTTCATAGTATATAAATTTTTAACACTTTTTATTGTTATTATAAATATCAACTCCAATCTTTACTTGTTCTATAATACAATCTATTTTCTTATCTAAATTTGTTTCTGAATCGTATGAGGTATCCACCCAATCGGTTAAATGGCTAATATCTTTATTTAAATACTTCAGACAATAGGTCTTAAGTGTTGCAAGAGCATTTATAGGTCCTAAAAGAATAAACTTTTTATCTAATAGTATACACTTTCCTACTTTCTCCGTTAAAAATATAGGTTCTCCATAAAAAGCTTCTGTAACTAGTACAAAATCTGATGCGTCGTAAAATTCCCTATTAAAATACTTCGTATGAGATACCTCACTAGAAAATGAATCAATATCAAGTTTCATATATTTAGGTTTATCTTCAAAATATTCTAATAATTTAGGAGAATTTTTATATTTGCTATCTAAATCAAAATTTAATTCATCATCTAGAAAGTAGCTAATATGTCCTTCCTTTATTAAGTTTTCTTTAAATAGTTCTTTAAGTAGTTTAATTCTATGTACTTTAGACTTTCCTACCATATATAAGAAAGCTTTTTTCTTTGGGTACAGTGAAATTTCAGGCTCTATAGGTTTATATAAATCTATATTACTTATAAAGTATGGTTGTATATTGAGGTTATTATTCTGTATAATGTATTTTTCTATATGATTTATTCCATTAGAGTATATAGTATAGTTTACAGCATTTTTTTTTATCCATTGATATGAGTCACCTGGAATGGTTTCAAATGTACCGTCAATTATTAAGTGTTTATCATTATATTTCAGTAAAAATTTAGTCAATTCATTTTCACTCTCAATACCGTACAGTAAACCTACTGTAAGTACCACACATTCTGCTTCCACTAAACTCAAAGTCTCTTTTCTAAACTGTAAGAATGTGTTTGTATGTTTGTATACACTATTAGGGTCTGCCCAGTAAGCTATTTTATCTATATAATACATAATCTATATTTATACCTTCTATATTAAAGTTTGTTTTATTTCTCGTTTATGTTTATTATGTAACTTTAAGATAAAATCCTCGTACCTAGTATTATTAAGAAAATTATTAAAGTTATGAATTAAGGTTTCTTCCATTTCTTGAGTTACTTTAATACATTTTTCATGTGACCATGTACAAATTTCTTCCATTATTGCCGAGATCTTTTTTATTCGTTTTAAGTAATCTGTTTCTTCATCGTAACTTTCATCCCACCATTTATCAAATGTCCTATACCCCATCTCTTTTAGTTTCTTAAGTGAAAAAGGATTTCCTAAAAATAAAAAAGGTTGAAGATTATAAATTGGTTTAAAAGTTTTTTCAGAAAAGAATAAAGTATCACTACTAACTAAGGTTTCTGAAGTAAGAGAGCAAAAGGTATTTTTGTAGAAACCTCTAGTATATTCAGTAGCTCTATTCTCTTCCAAAGTTACATCAAGTTCTACTGATTTTAAAAAATCATGTGTTTTGGCAAATTCATAGTTCTTTTTATATTCTGGGTAATTGTAGAAAATGTATTCTAGTTGTTGTATTACATGTTCATTGTTTGGTATGAGACCATCAGTACCAAGAGAAATTTCACAATTTTCTTTTAAAATAGCATTAGTCATAATTTCTGTAAATAGTATGATTCTATGATGTCTTGGTCTTCTATTAAGAATATTAAAGTGTTTGTTTATTACCTTATTTTTGTTATCGTTGAGAAACGTTTTAAAATTAGATTTTACTATCTTTTTATGAACATATGGAGGATATACAAAAGCAGGTATATACTCAAAGTAGTTAATAGGTAAGTAAGAAAAGGTAACTTTAATGTTTTCCGATTGAGCTTTATTTATAGTTTCATTAAATTTTAAGTTACTATGAACAAATGTAAAATTACTTGGGTTAAGATTATTTGCTGCTCCGAGTTGAGATATCCATTCTACTTCTTTTACGGTGTTTAGGTATCCTTCATGTAAAAAGGTGAAGAGAACCTTACATAATCCTTTTTGTATTGCATCTGTAATTTCTGCGCTAAAGCCAAATGTTGGTTTTTTGTACCAACACTTAGTCATAGAGTATACTACATAGTAGAATGGTTGTTTCTTAGCAACTAAATTTTCTACTGTATCAAATTCAACACTAACGTTACCGCTTGGAAAAGCATGTTGATAGTTATGGTAATTTAGTTTTAAATAAATTTCATTTTCTTCTTCTTTACTTCGTACTCCACTTATGTCCTTCCACTGTATTGGAAACTCTATATTATATTGATTTTTTATTTCTTCAGGTGTAAATCTTAATAAAGGAGAATCATTAGTAAATGTATCCTGTTCAGGCCAGCCTGGTGGTATATCTATATTAGGTTTACCTTGGAGGTCATATATTGCTACTTTATCCATCCCTATGTAGAGAGTAGGTTGTTGTTTCATCATTTATAGAAATAATTTTTTATATTTGTTTAGGTACTCTCCTTCTCCTGAACCAAAGTAAAACTCTATCTTTTCTAATATTTCTATACCTATATGCTTAATTAATCTGTGGATAATAATTAATTGAACGGCAAGAGAAAGTTTAGATGAACCTAATAGATGTACTGCGGGAAGGTCCTCGAAATTATAATTCTCAACTAAATTTCTTAAGCTACTGTATTTAAGTTTTCTACCATTATACCAGTCATCAACCTCATATCCTTCGTCTTTTTCATTTATAAATAATAAAGGCGGTCTATCGTATAAGTTATTATTAGAATTAAATACCGAAGTCTTATAGTTTTGACTATATTCTATCAGGTATTTATTAATCATTGCTTGCTCTAAAAAGCATCCACTAGCATAATCAGAATCAAAGTAATCAACATTACTATAGTAGAAGTCTAAAACCTTGTTTACAGCTTTGGAAAAGAGCTGTGTATCATTACACATTACTGCTCCCATATTAGGTATTTGATCTAATCTTATATTATTTAGTAACTGTTTACCGTATTTGGTACTTAAATCAATAGCTGGTTTAAAATACGCCTGGTTAATGCCGTCTATATTTATAAATTCCCAATCTCTTTTAATATCCTTATGAGAAAACTTTACTATACCGTCTTCATTAAGTTTCTCTTGTTCAAACAGTATAAAGTCTAAATCTAAGTGTAAGAAAGGCTCAGTTTGACTTTTGTATGTAACTAACTTACTAATATACGGTAGTTTATATAACTGTGTATCAATATTAATTTCCTCGTAGTCGCTAAATGGTAAACAACATTCTTTAAATTTCTGTATTAGTGTACTATTAGATGTAAAGGTACTATTACCGTATAGTTCAAGACTCTTAATACTAGATAAGATTCCTATGTGAAGTACTTCCACAGGAATAAATTCCGGTAAATGTGGGTTAATAAAAGAATATACTACTTTCATTCTGCTAAATCTTTACATAAATTATAAAATTCTTCTAATTCAGGAAAAGTTTTAATAAAATCTGTATTTCTTCTTTCATCATGAGATTTAAAAAACCTATAGAAGTTTTTTCTAGATTCTTCAATACGTTTTGGATCATGCTCTCCTTTCATCCAGTCAGCTATCCTTTGTATCTTAGATACTTCAATATCTGTAAAACCGGTATGCCATTGCCTCCAAGTTGCTTCTGGGTCTTTTTCTACCATTCTATGACCATCTGCAAATTTAGCAATATCTTCAATTTGCTCTATATATTCTGGTGGGAGTATATTTACTGCCTGGTGTGAAGGGTGTCTTAAGTAAGAGGAATCAACCATAATAACTGGATTCCAATACCTGTCTGAGCTGTTATATTTTTTCTTACAATTATATGCAAATGCTAACATATCTTTATATTTAGGTATAGAGAGTATATTAAATGTACTCATAATAACAAAAGATACTTTCTTACAGCTTGAAAGAATATTTTCAAGATTTTGGCAAAAATATTCGTAGTTTAAACCGTTTCTAATATAATCTGCATGTTCACCAGCAGTATCAACTGAAGTATAGATTACAAGTTCTTTAACTAAGTTATTTTCTTCAATTATATTTATCTTTTCTATAAGCTTATCAATAAGTTTTTGAGGAACTCCTAAGTTAGAATTAATACCTAATCTAAGTTCTCTGTTTGGATTTGGATTATCAATTATATAATCAAGAATCTTCCATACGTCATTATGCATTAACGGCTCCCCACCGGTCATTCTAAATGTATGTAGGTCTCTATATAAATCTGGCCACCATTTCCAAAATGCTTCTACATAAGGATTATAATCATTATGATGTATAGGCATTCTTTTCTGTTCCTCTAACCATTTAATATCGTTAAAATTATCAGATGTAGGATAAGCTCCATGTTTTTTAATTTCTTGAACCCATGCAGATGAAAATGAAGGTCCACAGTAGGAACATTTAAAGTTACAGGCATTGGAAAAAGCTACTTCTACATATTTAGGGTTAAAATCTCCTCTCCAACCTAAATCTTTTATTTCCTGTATGTATGGCTTAGACCAAGGTTCATTTGACTTATATATTCTATCAGAAAATTCATTAGAATTATCTTCTACATTCCAACAATAATCACATTCCGAAGGTCTTTTACCTTCTAACATCTCTTTTCTCTTCTCTTTCTTAAATTTTGTATTATGTAAAGCTGAAGGATTACGTTTTAATTCCGAGACTGGAATTTTATGAGTGTTAGGATGGTGACATGAATGAGTTTCCCCCATCTGTAAATGTATTGTAACTTGAGTCCATTTAGCTAAACAGAATCCTTTACCAACTGAATCCAGTTCTGTTTTATACTGCTGTAATTGTTGTTTTTCTTCACTCATAACTTTATATCTATCATTTTAGCCCAAGGGGTTAATTTATGCTCTTTTATAAACTCGTACTTGACTTGTTTAATACCGTCCTGTTTATAATTTAAAATACCTTGCTGCATTTGTAGTACATATCTCTTTTCGTTTCTAGCTGTTGTTTCACCTTTCACAAATTTACCGTTAATAATACCTTCATCTTTATGAGGTAAACATCTCATTTTTCCTTCTACTCTATGTGGAAGTATGGAATTAGGTATTTTAAATTTACCGCTTTTAAGCTCTACATTCTTACCTATGTACTGTGACTGTGGTGAATTAAAATCTAAATCAACTTGAAGACCGGCAGAAGGTATGTTAGATTGTAAGTGTGTTATTTCTGTAGAGGTAAGAGATCTATTCCATACATAAACTTTTGCAATATCACCTTTAAAGAACTTATTACTTTCACCTTCTTTTAAGGAAGGAGTACTACCTAAATAAATAGAACTTTTACCGTATGGTTTTAACCTACCATTAAAATTCAATGGGGAAGGGCTACCGTTTCCGGCTCTTGTATCTACTTCTGAACCGTTGAGGTATAAATGTGATTCTTTAGATTCAGCATCAATGACTGCTGTAATCCATGTCCATTGATTGTCATATCTTTTTAACCACATGTAGTTATGCTGGTTGAATGTGTTCCAATATTGAAAAGATATAGCTCTAGAGTTATTGAAGGAAAACCCATAATCATATCCAGGTACCCTAAATATTGGATATTCTACATACTTAGCTTTATCGTCTCCTATTAAAAATATACTATTCTTATCTACTTGTTGATAAGCTCTAACTAAAACAGACACAGTATGTGAGGTATTAAATAGATGCTTATGATCTGAGTTATATGGTATTTCTATCTCTCCTGAATTACCGTCAAAACTGTAGTACTTTTGATCCTCAATTTCAGTTAAATATGTGTTATTGGTTAGTCCTTCTTTATAAGTTCTCCAAAATAGATCATCATCTTCCATTCCCCAATCCCAATACTCATTTGAATAGCCATTAGTTGCTTCTACTTGTTCTTTTGTAAATAAGACTGCTCCTCCAAAGTATTCATGATACTTTAATTGGTAGTTCATTTGAGAAATTTGGGTGGCAATATGTCGGGGTGCATCTTTAGGGTAGGAGTAATCACAACCTCCTCCTTCTATAGGTATCATATCAATATCATGCCATACAATATAGTCACATCCTTCCTCGAAAGCATGTTTTGCTGCTATATTTTTAGTAGCCCCTCTATTGAAAAGCTTATCGTCTACCTGGTGACAGAAATACATTTGAAAATCAATACCTTGATTCTTTAAGTACTTACCTACCTTAGGTATAAACTCATTAAGGTGTAATTCTCTATCTCTATATGGTACACAGACTCCTAATTTCATATCCCTACATTTAAATGTGTGTACGTTCCTTCTATAGTTTTACCATGTAAGGTATATTCACAGTTAGATAACCCGTCTTCTATATTATCCCTAACCCCAGTTTGTACTTCATTATTATACCTAAGTTGATTCCATCTAGTAGTGTTATTTCTCCATTTGCCGTCTACATATCCATCAGTTTTATGAGGTAAAAACTTTATACTACTGTTTCTTCTATGAGGCTCATAGGAGTAGAAATCTTTCGGTGATTTAAATTTATCAACATATATATCGTTTAAAGTACCGTTATTTTTATTACCACTAAGATCTTTGAGCTCATAATTTTCTAACTCTGGTGATTTATATTCAATTAATTTAACACCTTGCTGTAATATTGAAAAATAGTCTATAGTACCTTTAAAAAACTCTGTTTTATTAGTATTTGTTCCTAGTAGAATAGCATCTTGATTTTTGTAATTAAAAATTTGAGACGATAAATCAATATACCCAACTTTTATATTATTAACCGTAAATTTAATTCTATTAACTATTTTAATATATTCAATAGTAATGTTATTAGAACTCTGTGTGCTATAGTCTGAAAATATATCAAAATACTTATTTTTATTGTCAAAGACCTGTAAATAAAACCTGTTAAAAGATGAATAAGAGAGTTGAAAATCATATCCCGGTATTGAGAATATAGGAAATATATCAACTTCTTTGTCTGTACTGTATAATAACCTATCTAAATGTAGATTTATGTTTATAGTAAAGTCACTATTGTAGTTAATTACATTAGGTACCCTAATATAACCGCTGGTGCCGTTTAAAATACAGGATTTAAAATTATTTTCTACAGTTTTAAGTTTAAATCCTATGTTATTTTTCACACATCTATACCTCAGGTCATCATCTTCAAATCCCCAACCCCAATATATGTTAGAAAATCCATTTATTTTTTCAAAGTCTTCTACAGGAAATAATGTTATACCTCCAAAATACGAAGGAAAGGTTATGTCTTGGGTGGCTAAATGTACTGGATGGTTAGAATAAGAATAATCTATATCTATTGGAAGCATATCTACGTCATGGAATATAACATAGGTACAGTCCTGTTTCTTAGCTTCTTTAAACCCTATATTACATAACATTCCTCTATTAAACGCAGAAGCATTGTCCTGTTCCACAATTATGATAGTAAAATCTATTTTTTTGTCCTGAAGATACTGAGTGATATGAGGGATAAATTGAGTAAGATGTTTGTACCTATCTCTATAAGGTACTATTATACCAACTTTATTTCTCATTTATGAATTTATCTTTCCATAATGACAGATACCATTGAATTCTCTCATCCCAAGTATCTTTATCTATTTCTTCAAACCAAATAGTTAAAGCGTCTAATGAATTAGAGATCTTCTCTAAAGCTTTAACTTTTCTTTCTTCAAGAATTATACTCTGTAATTCTTTTTCTGTAGGTTTACTCATATCAAAACTATTTTTTTCATTAATATATCCCACTTGGAATAATCCATATAGTCAATATATGAACTTTCTATTAAAGTTTCTACTAAAAATTCAGGATTATTAATATCTATCCTATCTTCAAAAAGTTTTATTATATCGTACATAATTCTATACTCATCAGAAAAAGCATAGTCCATATTGATATCAGCAACTTTTTTAATTCTACTAACACAGGTACTATCCCATTTAAAATGGTGTACTTGAGTAAAGCATTCTTCTATAGGTAATCTTTTAGGATGCTTAATACCCCAGCTATTAGTACCGTCTTGAAAATGAGCATAATGCTGGCCTGGTGTTACATCTTGGTACCCTTTCATTAGAGTTACTTTGTTTGGACATGCACCAGATATTGGATGTCTAAAAAAACCAGCAAGTGGAAAAGCTTTATGTAGATTGGTAGAATTGTCTACCACCGGAAATGTTCCGTTAGGTCCTATTCTATCTATAAATCCACCTGTAACAAAGTCATAACCTCTATTCTCACATTTTTCTATAATATCCTCTATAGGTTCTGGGTATACTTGTAATTCGTCGTCATCAGAAACTATCCACCAATCGTCAGGTTTAGTTCTTTTGACTTCATTATATAGTTCAGTTACTCTATTCCAATTATATTTTGGTTCAGTCACAACCTTATAGGGAGTAATACCTAGGTTTTCTACCTTTTCAAGTATATTATCATCTTTAGATTGTCTATAAACTACTACGTAAGTTTTATCTACTTGATCTTTGTAGTGGTTTAACATATGTGGAAGAATATGAGTATTTTCTCCTACTACTGTTACTAAGTTAAGCATGCTGTATTAATGTTATTCCTGTAGAGGAAGGTTTATCATTTATGGTCCCGTGATTAAAGAAGTTGAATGTTTTCCATTCTTTTGGTAACTCTTCAATAAGCCTGGAAGGACCATCTAGTGGAGTAAATGAATGTTTATTGTCCTCACTTATAATTAACGTGTCTAAGTAAGTTTTATCGGTATCATGTATACTTATGATACCGTTAGGAGAAAGTATTTTACTGTAAAGCTCAAAGTCTTTTTTTACCCCTTCATATGAATGATCACCATCTATGTGAATAAAATCAGCTTTGATGTCCTGTTTAATAAAAAAGTTATAATAAGCATTTACTGAAGTATCTTTTATAAATCTAGGGTAAAAATTAGATCTATAAAATGAATTTTCATCCAAGTAATCTACATGACCACCAATTTCGTTAGCAGCATCTACTAAATAAGTAACTCCGGTATCTCCTCTGTAGGGATCTTTACTACCTTCAAATATCTTTTGATCATATAGATCTAACCTTGCCTGGGTCATAATCCTAGGAATAAAACCACCGCCGGAACCAATACAGATTAAACTCTTATACCTCATCATCTGTATAATAGAGTATATAAGCATACCATCACCTAGGTGTAAGTCTGTAGCACCGTGACTCCATCTAAAGCTTACTTGTTCACCGTCATTGGTAGTAATAAACTTACTTATAAAATTTTTATCAACAACAGACATTACTTATTTTTTATATTAGATAAGTCTAAATTAGGCATTTTAATACAATTTTTTAAATGTATTATCTCTCCGTTATAACTTTCACCTTCCCTACTATCTTTTATAGCACCTTTTAAGGGACCGTAATGCTTAAAGTATTTGTATGAATCATTAAACGGCCAAAGACCTTGATTATGATCTTCTCCCCAGTCCCATTTTTTACAATCCCAGTACGTAGAAATGATACTACTATGCTGTATATTAGTTTTTAAAAGTAAATGTTTTAAAAGTAATTGTTCTGAGAATATTAAGTATTGAGGGTTTGGTGCTTTAATAGCTGTCAACTCCTCCATTAACTGTAAGCTTAGATTTGCATACTCTTGTGTAAATGTAGGGTCAGGTAAATTTAAAAACGAAACGTTAACAGAGTCTGTTTGCCATCTCGGTTTATATGATAATTGTTTAATATACTTGTCAGTAGAATTTGGATAAAAGTTTTGACCTTTCTCAAAATTAGTTACGTATACTTTATCTAGATCTAAGAACTGTTTAAATGGTTTGTAGATGTGTGTATCGTGATCCATTAAAATAACTGGATCTTTTACCTCACTTAATACCTGTAGTTTGGAGCTAGCCCAGAATACACTCTTATTTATTTTCTTTGGATTAGGAATAGGTAAAACTTCATCCCAAAATTCTATAACCTTTAATTTATATAAAACATCATAAGACATTTCATCACAATATAAAACACAAGTATCTTCTCTATGATTTCTTTTCCATAAAGAAATAGAAGAAAGTAGAAGTAGTAAATCTAATTTGCTATAGAAATTTAAATTCTTTTCTATATTTTCATAAACCCAAATTACTTTTAACTTTGTATTAGATTGCTGGGATCTATCCATTCAAGTAAAACCTCTTTTAAATTATTATAACCTTTTTCCTGTATGTTAATTAGAACTGAGCTATCAAATATTTTCTTAGTGGTTGGGGTTGTACCTCCTTGAACCATCTTCTCTTTGATTACTGTTCTATATTTAGTTATTTCATCTCCATTTTCATCAAAACTTACATATGGAATTTCTTCAGTATATGTTTCAGATACATATACCGGTTCCTCTATAGTTTTAACTGTACCTGCGAAAGTATTTAAAGAATGTGGTAATAGTATATCTTTATAAGAACTTTCGTTTTTATATACAATAATATTTGTATCTAGTAATTTTTGAGTTTTGGATACTTTATCACCTTCTTGTGTAGGTGTATGTTTATCTGATGATTTTTTATCAGGCCAGTAAGTATATGAGAAAGTACACATACCGGTAGGTTTACTAAAATGAAAACTTTCTATCCTAACATATATTTCATTTAACTTACCGTAACTAGTCTCAAAATCTCCTTTTAATATATAACCCATACCTTTATTAAAGACAGGAAAAGGAGGCCGAGCCTCCTATCCTATATTGTACTCTTGTTTTAGCTATTTAACAGTCTTGGTTTCTGTAGCTGGGGCTGGAGTTACTTCTTCAACCTTTTCTGAAGGAATAAATTCTCCTTTCTCTAAGTCAATAGAACCGGTACCGTATTTATCTTCTAACTCTTTTGCAAAAGTTCCTTCTTCTTCACGAAGCTCTTCTAAATACTTTTCTGCGTTTTCTTGACGTTTTTCAAGATTAATTTCAGCTAAGCCGATTTGACCTAACTCCTGAATTAAAGCAGAATTTTTCTGCTGAATTCCTTGTAACTTTTCTAACTCCTCTCGGGTTAATTTTTGATTTGCCATTTGTAAACTATTTAATTAATCGATTAATAATATTAATATAAGAACTTTATTCTTCTTCTACAACTGTATCAACGATATATTTTGTAACACTTGTAGGAGCTACTTTTAAAGCTAAAGAAGAAGATACTGAAGAGTATTTCTGTTCTACAGAGCCTGTAGCTGAAGCCTCCATTGATGCAGTTGTCCAACCTACGATTTGATCGTGAGTTAAAGAATCAAAAGATGAAAAAGAAGATAAATCTTCTGTTGATAATGTTTGTGTACCTATAATGTTAGTAGAATGAGTTACTTCATTCTCTACTAATTGTCCTGATAAAGACCAGTGTACGTTATAGATTACATCATTTTGTGTGTTCGGAGTTTCTTGTGCATCCGAATGTGTTGGGTAAGTGTCAACTGTTCTACAGTTCCAAGAGTAAGTAATTGCCATGTGTTTTAAGTTTTATTAATATAAATATTGTTGAATTTTAATTAAGTTGTCCAGGTAAGTTTTTTAACTGTAACTTCTGTTCCAAATGTAGGAGCGCCGGCTCCTGTAGCATGTATAGACCATCTATCTTTTGTAGACTTAAGTACTCCTGAATTATAATTGCTTCCATATACTACTATCCCAGAATATGTAGAATCTATATGTACATACAAATTATACAGCCCATCAGAGTTTGATGTTTCGTCATAATTGTAAAAAGTAGCGCCATCTACGGTATCCGACATTTTATATACTCTAGTATTCATTAGATCTAGGGTACCGGTTCTTCTTCTGTGTATATGTACCCTATATTCAAAATAGCTTGTCATTGACCCGTATCCTTTGTATCCAATAATAGTAAAAAAGTACATGGCAGATTGACCCGAACCGGCTAGGGTTTCTGTAGTTAATTTATATGTTCTATCACTACCCTCAGTCGTATAAGCATTAGCATATACTTGTTCAATATGAGGTGTATTATACCTGAAGTCTCCATTGACATCTAATGTAGTAGCAGGTGATGTAGTATTTATGCCTACCTTTCCACCAGTATCGATACGCATTGATTCTGACCAAGAAGCAGTTCCTGTTCTGCGGCCAAATACTATATTTGCTTCTTCATTCCCTGTAGGTCCCGCTGCAGCACCTATAAAAGCTCCTGTAGCCCCGTTATCTGAATTATATGCATTAAAACTTATTAAGGCACCTGCATTTACACCGTTACTAGTACCTGTAATACGCATAATAGTACCGGCAGGTTCATAAATTGAACCGCGAGCTGATGAGCTGCTTCCATTATAAGTTTCCCCGAGGGTACTAAATGTCCCTGCAAAAACATCGTTTCCATCTACTACTAACTTACTAACACGAGTGCCTGTAAGATCTGCAGTATTTATACCTACGTTACCTTTATCAGTTACCCTTAGACGTTCTGTCAAAGTACCGCCACCGGTACTATTTGTACCTTCTCCTGTATATATTACAAAATTACCTGTACCTTCTGAGATTACACCGCTATCTCCGTCACTATCATTTACGATCATACCAATTCTTGCCTGAGGGGTAAAGGTAGCATTATCGTCGGTCATTTTAAAATCTATAAAATTACCTTGTGTTCCGTTAGGTATAATATCAGATCTATAATTATGAAGTGTTAGTAGAACAGGAGCAGCTGCTGATTCATATAAATGTAGTTTGGTTGCAGGTAGAGTTCCTATACCTACGTACCCGTTAGCCGGTACATAATTGAAACCGCTTCCTTTACCATTCCAGCCGAATACATTACTGTATATAGAAAAGTAATTTCCTGTTCCTGCTCCTGTTCCATCGTATTCTAGTATTACATTTTCGACTCCAGCGGCTGGGATTCCTTCATTTAAGGATATAGAAGCTCTATTACTAGTTGCACCGTCAATTCTTAAGTTTCCGTTAGTCAAGTGTAGTAGATCTGCTGGACTAGTCGTTCCTATACCTACGTTACCGGCTAATGTCTGTACAAAAGCACTAGGAAGAGTAGGTGGTCCGATATTTAACAACCCGGAGGAGTCTTTCCATATTCTATGCGATGTGTTATTACTACTAGTTAATGCGATCCCATCAGAAGACCCATCTCCTTTTTGTCTTACATGTAGAGTCCCTGAGCTAGCTACTCCTACGCCTCCATTTATAACTGTTTGGCCTACAACTTCTAATTTTTGCGTAGGACTTGTAGTACCTATACCTACGTTGCCGCCATTTGGTTGAAGTAATAAATTATATTCATTTGACAAATCAACGACATCCGTAACTTGCAACCATCCTACTGCATAAATATGGTCAGCACCCATATCAAGAGTAGCGTTATTACTTGCCTTTAATCTTAATAATCCTGTTTGAGTAGTACCAGAAGTAGCAGGAAGTCCTGAATTACCTGTAATACCTAATTTAACAGAGTTAGTTTCTGTAAGTCCTATACCTACGTTGCCGTTAGAGGCAATACGCATTGCTTCAATAGGGTCTGAACTATCTCCTTTTCTTATCTGAAAACTGTGTTGACCATAAGCTCCATTACTAGCTCCGTTTACTGCAAATGTTAATATACCATCGTTGTTTGCAATAAATCCTTCTTTTAAATAGCCGCTTGTTGGTGCGTATAAAGTACTATTTCTTAATACTATATTTCCTCCATTAATGTCAATGTGTCCTGAAGAATCTATACGCATACGTTCTACTGCTCCTGAACCATTTGCAAATAAGATATCATCACCTATCGCTCCAAATAACGCTCCATATATGCCTGAACTACTGTCTTTTACATTTATATAAGCTGTTGCATCTCCACTTTCAAAAGTAGAAGTAACATTCGTAATACCGCTGTTTATATGGAGTTTATGAGTAGGTGATATTGTGTTTATACCTACGTTACCACTTGAGTCAATACGCATACGTTCTGTATTGCTTGAAGCATTATAAAACTTTAAAGCATTATCTCCTGAACCATACTTTATAGCTGAACTTTGCCCTGCATCTGCACTATCTCTAAATATGATACCCGAATCTGTTTCTAAAGTATTTTGTATTAATATGTTTTTAGTACTACCAAATATTTCTAATGCCTCTTGAGGGTTTGAAGTACCTATACCTACATTCCTTGAAGTATTAATATACATTGCTATAGAATCAGCAATAGCAAACATCTGCTCTTCAGAAGAATTGATATAAAACCCGTTAGAAGTAGCTCCTACAAAAGTTGCGTCTACATTTCCATTTAATCCTATAGAAGCCGTTATTCCTCCTCCGTCTTGACTAAATTTTAATACCGGATTATCATCTTCAGTACCTGCATTGTCAGAATCTGCTTCTAGTAGTATGGTAGCATCTCCTGTAGCACTTATATGTAAATTAGCACTAGGACTACTCGTACCTATACCTACATTTCCTGTATTAGTAAGAGTTCCTGAAAATGAATGTATATCATCAGATGTGTTCCCAAATTGGGTTGAACCTGATTGATAAATAATTGAAGCACTAACAAATTCTGTATGGAACTCCTGTGCTGTAATCGTTCCTGTTACAGTCAAATCTCCATCTAACGTATCAGTAGTATTTAGTAGGTAAGAAGAAGTAGCGTTATTTAGAGAAGTAATAGAAGAATGGTTTAAATCGATATCTTCTGCTAAAGACGCTGATGTATCATTAAAAGCTCCTGATATATTATTTAAAGTATCCCCAGAGAATGAACCTTCAAAGTCTCCTTTAAATGATCCGGTATATGATCCTGTTAGGTTAGCTGTTATTCCTGCTACTGTATTGGTTCCTCCTTGAAAGGAAAGTGATCCGGATACGGAAGGGTTGTCTATTCTCATTCTTTGGTTATTTTATTATAAATATATTATTTATTTTCTAGTGTTTGTATTCTTTTTTCTTTTAAATTTATTTTATTCCCAAGGTAACGCTTCTTCAGAAGCTTCTTTTTTATAATCTAAAATTACGTTACATACAGAGTATTTGTCTAATTGATAGTTAGATAAAGTTTCAATCCAAGATTTAACATTATCTTGAGATAATTCGTTATACTTTATAAAATTATCTAAACTTCCTGTATCTAATGTTAATGTTCTAGACTGTCCTGCTGTATAGCCTCCTTCAGATGCTACAACTCTATACTGCACCTCAGATACAATTTTAGAACTGCCGCTTGGTATAGTTTTCATTTTTTGAATTTCAAGATCAAAAGATGCACTTGTATAATTTTCCGGTATTATTACTTGTGGTGTCATATATTAAAAGTCTGATATTTCTGTTACTCTTACAAATACTGCAGGTGATACTCCTGTCGGGCCGTTAACTAATTTTACTGCTATTCCATTTTTAGAATTAGAAGCTGAGGTGATATTATACTGCCAGTATGCATTAGTACCGACGTGTGCTGCTGTAGCAACGTCAACAGTATTAGCTTGACCTCCTCCGTTAGTTCCATCTGAAACTGCGAATATCCAGCTTGCTGCTGCATAGTAAGGTGGAGTCCCAAAACTAGTAGTCCAGATTTGCATTAGGTATGTTTTATTACTTCCTAATACTCCTGTGGGGACTACGTTTTGGAAACTAGTAGTCCATCCATCACCGTATGAGTAGGATTGACTATATGTAGCTCCTGGTTTTATGTATATGTTTCCATCTCCTCTTACCGTAAATACTGCCGTTCCACCTCCAGGATGAACATTAAACCCGTTTGTACTGCTTGTTGTCAATTCAACATTACCTGTAGAATCTGAGAGTTTTATACCTCCTGTTCCGTCTGTACTTTGAAAATGTGCAACAATATTTACTGTACCTCCATTAACGTGTAATTTTTCTGATGGTGAGGTAGTTCCTATACCTACGTAGCCAGAAGGAGCTATCGTAAGAGCGTTGCTTACAGTCCCTAAAAAGTTTTTAGTTTGGAAAATAAAACCGGTATCGTTGTTAAGTGCTCTCTGGAATAATTGTGCTGCTCCTGCTCCAGCATCTGATATATAATAATCGTAAGCTGCAACCCCGTTTCTTTGTAGTTTTAATATAGGGTCACCTCCTACTGGGCCAACTACATCCAACTTAGCTCCGGGGCTAGTCGATCCGATACCTACGTTGCCTGTGTTGTCTATTAATACCTTACTATTTCCTCCTTGTTTAAAGTTTGCTATAACTCCTGTTCCTGTTTGATTAACTTGAAGAGAAGCTGTTGTTCTACTGCCTTCTACGTGAAGCAAAGAGCCAGGATTAGTAGTCCCGATACCTACGTTGCCACCGTTTGGATTAATTAATAAATTTCTCAAAGTATCTCCTTCCCTAGCTTCTATCCATCCATAACTATTCTCTGCAGTACCTAAATTTAATTGTGTCCCCCCTGTTGAATTTGTAATGGAAAGCGTTTGATTGCCGTCAGCGGGTGTAGCGGAAGGTCCTTTTACATCTAGTTTAGAATCAGGATCAGTCGTTCCGATCCCTACGTTACCAGTAGTTGCTTGAATTTGCATTCTGTGACTAGTTCCAGCCCAAAAAGCAAAACCATCAGAAGTTGTACCAGCTCTTAAATTAAATTGATTATTACTT